>Ga0233431_1002591_pt1 | contig 24809 bp, 30 predicted proteins | sample SI_118_April2016_FD_179867 | JGI IMG/M metagenome (GOLD analysis project Ga0233431, IMG submission 179867) | Seawater microbial communities from Saanich Inlet, British Columbia, Canada - SI_118_April2016_200_MG | ecosystem: Environmental > Aquatic > Marine > Inlet | place: Canada: British...
TAAAGAAGCAATATTAAAATTCTTTAAAGACGTATGGAATAAAATTCCAATTGATGAATTAAAAAGTAGAATTAACGACAATTTTGAAAAGATAAAACTCACAATTTGATTCAGTTAGAGTATAGATCATGGCTCAGATAAAATATCTGCATAAGATATAAAAATACTTTTATATTAAAAAAGCTCTGGAAATTCCAGAGCTTTTTTAGTTTGCTTTTATAAAAGATTTAAATAGTTATTTTGCCGGTGTTCCAGTAAGCAAGAGCACTAAATGTTCTTCCCCAGAAATTTGCTTTTTCTTCTGCAGGATATGCATCAACAAAGTCCTGAGTCCAACCGTTAGCATTATCCATATACATATCTCTCAATATATTTGCAGCATGCTTTGGTGCCCATTCGGCACGAATAACAAAGTCGTAAATAAAGCCTATCATGTTTATGGGCTGTACAGCTGAAGGATTTGGATTATAAAGTATATTACGTGCCCAATCAGGAATATTCTTTTCCTTTTTGGCTTTGTAAATAGCCTCTCCGTAATTCAAATCTTTTTCTGCATCAAATTCCTGATGAAATGCATATAAATCAGATTGTTTATACTCTCCGATAAAATCTATTAAACTATCGTTGGCGCATGGTATCATACCGGAAAATTTTCGACTATGTTCTACAGCTTTTTCCAAATCCCACATACAATCTACGACTGTATCAATATCAGCATCATAATCAAGATTACCACCATCATAATAACAGCCAATAATATCAACAAGAGGTGGATCATCACATCTACCATATTTTTCCTGATTCTTTTTGTGAAGGCTAAATGGACTTCTTATAGAACGCATATGCGGAGAACCTTCACACCATGAATTATCTAAATTAATACAGTTATCTCTAGAGTCAGATATTGTTACAGGCAGTTTACCTGTTTCCTCATTATCCTTAAATTCATTCATAGTAATCAATGAAATATACTCTGCAATTTTTCCCAATCCGCTAAATACAGAAGCAGCTTCAAGAGAAATACCATTTTTTCTTCTTAAATTAGTAGGATCAATAACCTGACATGATTTAATCAAATCTTTCTCCAAATATCCTAATTTCTGCAATTCTTTAGTTGAACGCTGATTCAATGGATTTTGAAACAAAATATGACCGCCTGATGGTGTATAATCCAACAAGAACGGCATACCTCTGTCTGTAAATATTTTTTTGATAAAATTTAAAGCCGGAACAGTTTGTTTAAAATAGTATTTTTGAGTCTTTTTATCCGTATATAATTTATAATTATCTTTAGTTAAAAATATCTCAAAGTCCATAGGCATTAGTACAGATTGTGATTTTGCACCAACAGCCGGAATATGTACCTGAAAACCTCTTTTTTCAGTAAGATATTTTAGTTTATTTTTAAGGACTGTTATTGCGGGAAATGCTGGATCATATCCCTCTTTTACAAGTTCTTTTTCTATTGAAACAATACAATCATTGTATTGAAAGCAATTCCTTAATTTATGAATTACTTCTTTATAATACTCTTGCGAATTCATATCTCTCCGTATCTTTTAAAATTCCTAAATACTTTTGCAAAGCGCATTTTCAATGTCACTTGTTGACATATTATTTAAATCTAAAGGAGTAACACTGCAAAGTGCTTTTTCTATATCAGCAGCAGCTTCATTTTCACCCATGAATTCAAGCATCATTTTCAAACTCATGACAGCGGCAATAGGATTAGCCTTATTTTGCCCTGCTATATCAGGAGCAGAACCGTGAACAGGCTCAAACATTGACGGTGCGCTATTTGTCGGATCTAAATTTCCACTTGCAGCCATTCCCATACCTCCCTGAGTCATTGCACCCAAATCAGTAATTATATCGCCAAACATATTTGATGTAACCATAACATCAAATCGTTCAGGTTGATTTATCATATGCATACATGTTGCATCCACATGATAATATTCACGTTTTATATTTGGAAATTCAATTTCTCCTATTTGATTAAATGCTCTTTCCCATAAATCAAATGTATATGTCAGCACATTAGTTTTTCCAATTAATGCCAAAGTTTTTCTAGATCTTTTTGATGCAACTTCAAATGCATATCTTAAACATCTTGATACCTGTTTATAGTTATAAACCATAGATTGAACAGCAACTTCATCTTCCGTATTCTTCATTGTAAAACCACCAATACCGGTGTAAAGACCGCCTGTATTTTCTCTTACAACTATATAATCCAAATCTTTTGCAGTCTTTCCTTTAATAGGTGTTTCTACTCCTGGGTAAAGCTTTACAGGTCTTATATTAATATATTGATCAAGATCAAATCTCAATTTCAACAATAAACCTTTTTCTAAAATACCTGGTTTTACATCAGGAGAACCAATTGCGCCAAGATATATTACATCAAACGTCTTTAATTCCTCGATAGATTCATCTGATAAAACTTCACCGGTTTTTAAATAATGTTCTCCACCAAAAGGAAACATTTTTTTCTGATAAGAAAAATTATGTTTTGCTGCTACTTTTTCCAACAAGTTTAATCCAACAGAACAAACTTCAGGACCTATACCATCTCCGGGTATAACGGCAATTTTATGCTCTTTTTTATCCAAAATATATTCCTCTCATTTAGCTATAATTCTTGACAATCTTTTAAATGTACTATAATACTCTCACTAAAAATTACATATCGATATTAATTTATTAGCCTATATCTTAATATTCCTTTTTGAAATAAATAACAATAAAACTTAGTTTATTATAAATAGAATGTAATGCTTCATTAAATTAGTGAATTAAATCTTATAAACTCAAAGCATGAAAAACATATCAAATATGTACTGCTCAAAAATTAAAATAAATCTCCACCATAACGAAACGGCTTTCAGTGCTATAAAAAAAATATTAAAAGAATTACTATTTGTAATGCAATATAACGAACAAGGAATAATTGATTGCCTTGATGGTGAGTTCCTACACGATTATAGAGTCGCAACAAGAAAATCCAGATCTATTTTTACGCAATTAAAAAATGTGTATAACAAAAATTTGACTAAGAACCTTAATGAAAAATTCAAAGCCATAGCAAGTTCCACCAACCAGCTTAGAGATTTAGATGTATTCCTTATAAATAGACAATTCTACTCAGACCTATTAAATAAACAAGATAATAGGTTACTTCTACTTTTGTTTCAGGAGTTAGAAAAAAATCGAGAACAAGCTTACAGAAATGTTGTTAAAAATATTTCTTCTTCAGAATATAAAACTTTTATACATGAATTAAATGAGTTTTTAGTAAACGATAAAAAAGAGCAAAAAAATATTAATTCAGATCTAGAAATCATATCTGTAGTAAATAAACAAATCAATCAAAGATACAATAAGATAGTAAAAATAGGAAATAATATTCAACCATCTACAGCCAATAAAAAATTCCATGAATTACGTATTCATTTCAAAAAGCTACGTTATCTTGTGGAGCTTTTTTCAAGTTTATATTCAAAGAATAATTTATTGGTATTTATAGAAGAATTAAAAGAGATCCAAGATCACTTGGGAAAAATAAACGATTATACAACACAACACTCTATAGTTATTCAATATTTAGAAACTTTAGATAATGAGTTTGATAATATTACACAGTATAAAAAAATGCTTTTAGATTTTATAAAAACTATAGATAATGAACAAAAATTAGAGATAACTCTATTTTTAAATACATTTAAAAATTTCACAAAACCTAATAATAGAACGTTATTCCAATCAATATTTTCGTTCTAAATCTAATCTGTAAAAAAAAAAATATCAGAAAAATCTATAAAATTAAATATAATTTTTTAAATAAAAATTTGACAATAAAAGAAATATATGCAATTTTTTATGATTACCTTTAATATAAACCTAAATATCAGATATTATATATTTAAGCTTTCTGATGTATAAGGCAAATTATCATAACTTATTTTATAGTAAACTTTAAGGACATTATATGGGAACAGCCGGACATAAAAATTTAGTAATTGTTGAGTCCCCTGCAAAAGCACGCAGTATTGGAAGAATCTTAGGTAGCGATTATATTTTAATGGCATCTATGGGACATGTTAGAGATCTACCTCAAAAAACATTGGGTGTTGATGTAAAGAAAAACTTCAAACCTGAATATAAGAATACAAAATCTGCTATTATAAAAGATTTAACCGCAGCAGCAAAAAATGCTGATATCATTTATCTCGCAACTGACCCTGATAGAGAAGGAGAAGCAATTGCCTGGCATTTACAGGAATTACTTAAGAAAAAAACTGATGGAAAATTTGAAAGAGTTGAATTTCACGAAATAACAAAAACCGCAATTAAAAAAGCCTTTGAATCAACGAGTGATATAAATAAGAATTTAGTAGATTCTCAACAGGCAAGAAGAATTTTAGATAGACTGGTAGGATATCAGGTAAGCCCGCTTCTTTGGTCTCAGGTAAAAAGAAATATCAGTGCAGGAAGAGTTCAATCAGTTGCATTAAGAATAGTTTGTGAACGCGAACGTGAAATTTTAAGCTTTACACCTAAAGAATATTGGAATTTTGCGGCAGATCTTCTTTGGAAAAATGAAAGTGATAAACTGTTTACAACAAAACTTGTTCTTGTTAATAATAAAAAAGTTGATATCACAAATAAAAAACTGGCAGATGAAATTTACAATACAATTAAAGCAGAGAAAAGCTTAACGGTAAAATCATCTAAAACTGAAAAAGTTAAAAAACATGCCCCTCCTCCATTTATTACCAGCACACTTCAACAGGCTGCAGGATCTGCATTAAGATTTCCGGCAAATAAAACTATGCAGATTGCTCAGCAACTTTACGAGGGAATGGATTTAGGCAACAATGATATATCAGGTTTAATTACCTATATGCGTACAGACTCGTTTACTATTTCAAAAGATGCACAGGAACAATGCAGAAGTTACATAAAAGATAATTACGGAAATGAATACGTTCCTAATAAACCTAATAGATATAAAAATAAATCAACGGCACAGGAAGCTCATGAAGCTATACGCCCTACCGATATTTCCAGAACACCAAAAAGTTTGTTAGCTAAACTAAGCAAAGATCAGTTTAGTTTATACCTTTTGATATGGAAACGGTTTTTAGCAAGCCAGATGATTTCGGCAGATATTTCAAAATCAACAGTTGATTCTGCCACTAAAATTAATAGTAATGAATATGTTTTCCGTGCAATCAGCACAACAACAGTATTCCCAGGCTTCACTAAAATACTTGAAACTGTCGCTCAGGAAAATAATAAAAAAGATAAACCAAATTTTCTGTATATGATTAAAGAAGGAGACAGTTGCGCACTGGACTCATTATCTCATGAACAAAAATTCACGGAGCCTCCACCGAGATATACCGAACCGTCACTAATTAAGGAATTGGAAGCTAACGGTATCGGTAGACCTTCAACATATGCAACAATAGTGAACACAATCCAAAATAGAAAATATGTCTTAAAGGAAAAAGGCAAATTAATACCTGAAGAGTTAGGTTTTAAAGTAAATGACTATTTAATAAAAACCCTACCTGATTTATTCAATATCGGCTTTACTGCAGAGATGGAAAATATATTAGACAAAATAGAAGCAGGCAATGAAGATTGGACTCACATGCTAAAAGATTTCTATGACTATTTTTCACAGTGGCTGCAAAATGCAAAATACAGTTCCGCACCTGATGAAGGTAAAGTTACTAATTTATTTAGTCTATTGGGCAAAATAAAAGAATGGGCACCGGCAGAAAAAGTAGGTGCAAGAACATACAATGATCAACGTTTTTATTCTTCAATTGTTAAGCAGCACGAAAAAAATAAAAAGTTAACATCAAAACAGTGGGAATCACTTTTAAAACTTATATTAAAATATGAAGATCAATTGTCAGAATTAGCTTCATTATCAGATAAGTATGGATTTTCGTCTGAACTTAGCGATCTAAAAGAAGACATTAGAATAAAAGATATTGAAAAAGCAAAAAACAAAGAAGAACTTAGCGGAAAACTGAAAAATTACATAACTGCATTAGACTTATGTAAAAAAATAGAGTTCGACAAAGAAAATAGTTTTGATGAAGGTTCATTCATTGAATCATTAAGTGGACAGGTCGATTCCGGAAGAAACCTTTCACCTAAACAGTTATATGTATTAAAAAAGATTGGAATTACTAATAAAGATAAGATGATAAATTTCAGTCTTTTTGCAGACTCTCTCGAAATAAACGAATCTGAATTAAATACAATAATCAGTGCTAGCAGTATAGATGATGAAAAGAAAGAAGAAATAGAAAAGCTTATTAAGGTTTTGGACGCTCTTGATTCATGGGACGAACCTACTCAAAAAGGCAAAAGAAAATATGACGATAAATCTTTTTATACTTCGCTAAAAAAACAGTTTGAAGGAAAAAAGAATTTAAGTCCCAAACAGTACTATGCTTTGAAGAAATTAGTTTCAAAATATGAAAAAAAATAATCAAAGCAATAAATAATGTCTTTATTTTTAGAATTCAGTTGGAAAATACTACTAACATTGGCTATTTTTAATTCCTCATTTGTCTGTGTAAATACATTATTTGCTGATAATGGCATAGTAAATGATGGTAATGTTTCTGATTTGAATGCTAGTTACATCTCAAAATGTGACATCAGCAGTAAATTATCGGAAGTTCTTTTAAAAACAGAGAAAAAAAAACAAGAGATTTCTAGAATAAAAATTGGTTTAATCGGTCTTATTGCACGGGATGATACACTAATGCCCAACGGCCAATATTTAGAAATGCTTAAAAACCTGGAATTAAATTCCAGAGAAGGTGAACACCTCGTAAGACGAACCATAAAATTTTGTAATTATATTGATGCAGAATTAGAAAATTTATCTATACCTTACGAGAAAAAGCTAAGGCTCCAACTAAGGGTTGATGAAATTAAATCAGCTGCCGAAAAGTATGGAGCACTTGTTAATAAGCCTACTATTAAACTGAGTTCAAAAACTGCCAGTGTTCTTGATATCAACAGCAAACTGCATGTTGTTATCTTAAGTGCAGGCTTTTTAGACGGAGTTAATATTGGGTTCGAATGGAGTATTGGTAATACAAAAAAGACCTTTGTGAAAGTTGTTGCGGTTAGACCTTACCTTTCTGCGGCTATTGTAACAAATGGTAAAATTGTAAATGTCAATCCAGGGATGTTAGCAAAATTATTAAAACATTAATCAGATGGATGTATTATGGAAGTAAGAGCAGTTACAAAACACGTAAGAATATCTCCTGAAAAAGCAAGACATGTAGCTAGACTTTTACAGGGAAAGAAGGCGACTGAGGCTTTAAATTTGGTTGATTTACTACCAAAGAAAGCAGCTCGTTTAATGTCAAAAACTTTGCATGCAGCTATTGCTAATGCAGAAAATAATTTTGACTTAGACAGAGAAGACTTAGTTGTGAAGGAAGCAATTGTCGGAGCTGCTCCAACAATGAAACGCTTCAGACCTAAAGCTAGAGGAATGGCAGGAAGAATCCTCAAGAGAACTAGTCACTTTAAAATCGTTCTTTCGAACGATTAACAAAAAAAAGGAAATTAATCGTGGGACAAAAAGTTAATCCAATTAGCTTCAGAGTCGCAACTACTAAAGATTGGGACTCAAAATGGTTTGCTAAAAAATCCACTTTCGGAGGATGGTTACACGAAGATCTGAAGATACGTGGTTTTATTAAGAAAGAGTTTGCTCATGCTGCTATTGCCAGAGTGGTAATACACAGAGCATCAACAAGAATAGCTGTTGATATATATTCAGCACGTCCTGGTATTTTAGCTAGTCGTAAAGGCGAATTTGAAAGACTCCAGACAAGCTTATCTAAATTAGTAAACAATAATGAAATTAAAATTGATATTCATGAAGTAAAAAAACCTGAAACAAATGCTCAACTAGTTGCAGACAATATTGGAATGCAGTTAGTAAGAAGAATTGGTTTCCGTAGAGCTATGAAAAGATCTATTCAATTAGCAATGGACAATGGCGCACTTGGAATCAAAGTTAAGGCTTCCGGACGTTTAGGAGGTTCTGAACTAGCAAGAACTGAGCAGTACAAACAAGGTAAAACTCCACTTCATACAATTAAAGCAAATATTGGTTACGGTGCTGCAGTAGCAGATACACCTGCAGGCAAAATCGGGATCAAAGTTTGGATATGTAACCCGGAAGTAACTGAGGAGAAGTAGATCATGGCCTTAATGCCGAAAAGGATGAAACATAGAAAAATCCAACGTGGTAGCTTGAAAGGAGTCGCTCAGAGCAATAATAAAATTGACTTTGGTGATTTCGGTTTACAGGCTCTTGATAGAGGTTGGGTTAGAAATAATCAAATAGAAGCAGCTCGTATTGCTATTAATAGACACTTAAACAGACGTGGTAAAGTTTGGATAAGATTTTTTCCTGATAAACCAATTTCCAAAAAACCTTTGGAAGTAAGAATGGGTAAGGGAAAAGGTAATACTGACGCTTGGGTAGCTTGTGTACGTCCAGGCAGAGTACTTTTTGAAATTAGCGGTTGTACTGAAAATACAGCTCGTGAAGCTCTTTGTAAAGCGGCTGCTAAGCTCTCTATAAAAACTAAATTTTTAACTCGTTAACGGATTATTTATTATGAAGATGTCAGAAATTAGAGAGATGACTAGTCCAGAATTGACAAATAGTCTTGATGAATTATACAAAGAGAAATTTAATCTCAAAATTCAAGCTAAAACTGGACAGTTAACAAACGGTGCTAGAATAAAGCAGGTTAAAAACAATATAGCCAGAATTAAAACTGAACAAACAAGTCGCAATAGCGCTGGTGATCAGTAATTATTCGGATGAAATAAGTAGGAATTAATTATGGATACAGAAAAGCAAAATATTACACGAAACCTTCGCAAAATGCGTGAAGGGATAGTAGTGAGTGATTGCCAGGACAAAACTATTGTAGTTGAAGTTACTAGACGTACATCTCATGCACTTTATAAAAAAGTTGTGAAATCTACGAAGAAATACTATGCTCATGACGAAAATAACGAAGCAAAAGTTGGTGATAAAGTTTCAATTCAGGAAACAAAACCTTCTAGCAAGTTAAAATGTTGGAGACTAGTAAAAATTCTTGGTCAATCTTAATAATTTTACTAAATAAGAATAGGAATATTATTATGATACAGAAACAATCATGTTTAGAAGTAGCTGACAATAGCGGCGCAAAAAGAATTATGGCAATTACAGTTCTTGGACAAAGAAAAAAATATGCCAGAGTTGGTGATGTAATCACTGCTGCTGTAAAAGAAGCTTCTCCAAACGGAAATGTAAAAAAAGGTGAAGTAGTAAAAGCTGTTGTTGTCAGAACTGCTTCAAAAATAAAAAGACAAGATGGTTCTTATTTAAATTTTGACCGTAATGCTGCGGTTTTAATAGATGCTCAAAACAATCCAAGAGGAACTCGTATTTTTGGTCCTGTTGCACGTGAGCTGCGTAATAAGAACTTCATGAAAATAATATCTTTAGCTCCAGAGGTTTTATAATGATAAAGAGACACGTAAAAACTGGTGATAAAGTTACTGTGATAAGCGGTAAATGGAAAGGTGAAGATGCTAAAGTTAAAGCTATCTTACAAGCCAAAGACAGAGTAGTACTGGAAATGACTGGTTTATCTGATGAAAAGAAAAAACAGATAGGGATCAGAACAATTAAAAAATCTCAGGAAAATCCTCAAGGTGGTTTAGTTGAAAGATCTGTTTCAGTACATATCTCTAACGTAAAATTACAGAAAGATAAAAAATAAGAAACGGAGAACTTGACATGCCAGACATGTATAAGACATATAAAGAAAATATAATGCCCAAGTTGATAGAGAAAAGGGGTTATACGAACAAAATGATGGTTCCCCGAATCTCTAAAATATTGATTTCAACAGGTATTGGAAGTGATTCAGAACGTGATGCTTTTGCTGAAGCAAAGAAAAATATCACAATGATAACCGGACAATCTGCTGTTATTACGAAATCAAAGAAGAATATTGCTAACTTTAAACTTCGTATCGGTATGCCTGTTGGCGTAATGGTTACTCTTCGTAACGCCCGTATGTATGAATTTTATGATAGATTAGTACATAATGTTCTTCCACAAGTTAGAGACTTTAGAGGTGTTCCTAAAAAAGGATTTGACGGAAGCGGTAATTACAACATGGGACTTAATGATATAAGTGTATTTTCAGAAGTAGACTTAGACAAATTAAAACACCAGATGGGAATTAATATTTGTATAGTTACAACGGCTAAAACAAACGACGAAGCACTTGATCTTCTTGAAATGCTTGAAATGCCGTTCGTTAAATAATCGGGAGTAAATATAATGGCAAAAAAGAGTTTAATTGCTAAATGTGAACGTGGAAGCAAATTTAAAGTTCGCGAATACAGACGTTGTAAAAGATGTGGTCGTAAAAGAGCACATATCAGAAAATACGAACTTTGTAGAATTTGTTTCAGAGAATTAGCATCAATGGGACAAATCCCAGGCGTAACTAAAGCTAGTTGGTAAAAGGAGCCTATAGATTATGAGTATGCAAGATCCTATAAGCGATATGTTAACACGTATTCGCAATGCAGGAATGGCTTCATTGTCAGAAGCTTCAATGCCTGCATCAAAGATGAAAAAAGCTGTAGCTAGTGCACTTAAAGAAGAAGGCTATATTAATAGTTTTTCTGAAAAAGGCGAAGGTACAGAAAGAGAATTAGTTATTGGTATTAAATATTACAAAAACAAACCAGTTATTGAAGGTATTAAGAGAGTAAGTAAGCCTTCATGTAGAATTTATTGTGGAAGTTCAGATATTCCTAAAGTCAGAAATGGATTAGGTACTGTACTACTTTCAACACCACAGGGCATTATCAGCGGAATGAAAGCTGCTGCATCTAATGTTGGTGGCGAAATTCTTTGTTATGTTTGGTAGATAAAGAGAGGAACCACTATGTCACGTATTGGAAATAAACCTATCACTATACCTTCAGGGGTTAAAGTTGATGTTAATAATAATGTTATGTCTGTTGACGGTCCAAAAGCTAAACTTACAAAACAGATTCCACCATTAGTTGTAGTTGATATTAATGAATCAGTTATTTCTGTAAAACCTGCAGATGATACTAGAAAAGCAAATGCTATGCAGGGATTAACAAGAAGTTTACTAGCAGGAATGGTTGAAGGCGTAACAAACGGATTCAAGAAAAATCTTGAAATCGTAGGTGTAGGATATAGAGCTAAAGTTGAAGGTTCAAAATTAGATTTAACTTTAGGTTTTTCACATCCTATAAAATACAATATTCCTGAAGGAATAACTATTACTGTCACAGATAATACAAAAATTTGTGTTGAAGGCTCTGACAAACAAGTTGTCGGAGAAGCAGCAGCAACTATCAGAAGATATAAAAAACCTGAACCTTATAAAGGTAAAGGCATTAGATATGCTGGTGAATATATTGCAATGAAAGAAGGTAAATCTGTAGGATAATGTTTATTGCATTATTAACTGGAGAAAAACAATGGCAAAATTAAGTAAATTACAAGCACGTAAAAGACGTCATATGCGTTTACGTAAGAAAGTTATGGGAACAGCTGAACGTCCTCGTATGTGTGTATTTGTTTCAAATAAACACATCAATGTTCAACTAATTGATGATGATTTAGGCGTAACTTTGGAAGCAGTATCTACTCTTTCTAAAGTTTTTAAAGACAGCGGCGCAAAATCTAATATGAAAGGTGCTGAGGCACTTGGAAAATTAGCTGCAGAAAAAGCTAAAGCTGCAGGAATATCTAATGCTGTTTTTGATAGAGGTGGCTTTACATATACAGGTAAAGTTAAAGCATTGGCAGAGTCAGCACGTAAAAACGGTTTAAAAATTTAATTGAGGTTCTATTATGTCAGCTGCTCATAAATATCATGATGATGATAAAGCAAAAGAATTTGAAGATAGAGTTGTCAGTATAAACAGATGTAGTAAAGTTGTAAAGGGCGGTCGTAACTTTAGCTTTAGTGCATTGGTCGTTGTTGGCAACAGAAAAGGAACATTCGGTATTGGCTTAGGTAAAGCTAATGAAGTTGCAGACGCAATCCGTAAGGGTAGCGAAATTGCAAGAAAAAACCTAATAAAAGTTCCTATGAACAAATATACAATTACACACTCGGTTGAAGCTTCTTTCGGTGGTGGTAGAGTTATGATGAAACCTGCTGCTCCTGGTACAGGACTTATAGCCGGTGGCGGAATGAGAGCCGTTCTTGATTTAGCTGGAATAAAAGATGTTTTAGCAAAATCACTTGGTTCAAATAACCCGGTTAATGTTGTAAAAGCTACTGTTGCTGCAATTCAGTCTTTAAGAAGTAAAGACGAAATTCTAGCAAAACGCGGCATTCAAAAAATCGGATAATTAAGGAATCACTAATATGATAAAATTACATACATTAAAAAATACTCCAGGTGCAAGACACAGACGCAAACGTGTTGGCAGAGGTGATGGCTCTAACTGGGGTAGAACTGCCGGAAGAGGAGAAAAAGGACAAAGTTCAAGATCTGGTTCTAGCAGACGTCTGCATTTTGAAGGAGGTCAAATTCCTTTATTCAGAAGACTACCTAAAAGAGGTTTTAAAAGCAGAAACCATAAAGACTATACAGTTATTAACTTAGCTGAACTAGAAAAAACTTTTAATGCAAATGATTCTATTGATGCACAGGTTTTAATTGAAAAAAAACTTGTTCCAAAAATCAAATTTGGATTAAAGATTCTTGGTTCTGGAAATATTACAAAACCTTTAACTATAAAAGCTGACATGTTTTCAGCTGCAGCTAAAGAAAAAATTGAAGCTGCAGGCGGCAAATGTGAAATTAATGAATAAAAAATGTTTTTATAGTATATAAATTATAGCTAAATTCGATAATATTAAATTTATGGGATTTAGCTTAGTTTTTAAATAATCATTAATATAAATAAGGAAAGATATGTTTTCAGTTTTCTACAACGCATTTAAAGTGAAAGAAGTTAGGAAAAAAATAATTTTCACATTAGCAGTTATAGCCCTCTGTAGAGTATTAGCAACCATTCCATGTCCAGGAGTTGATACTCATGCTCTAAACCTTTATTTCAATCAATTCAGCCAATCAACTTCCGGCGGCGGTATGTTATTTGGAATGTTTGATATGTTTACCGGAGGAGCATTACAAAAGTTTGCTATAGCCACATTAGGTATTATGCCTTATATCTCTGCTTCTATTATTATGCAAATGCTTCAGCCTGTTATTCCGCAATTTGAAAAAATGATGCGTGAAGGCGGAGAAAGCGGAAGACAAAAATTCAATCAATATACAAGATATTTAACTCTTATAATCTGTGTTATTCAGGGTGCAATGGCAGCATATGCAATGGCAAATCCACAAAGAATAGGTTTACCTGCACCAGCACATGCGTTAATTCTTAATCCCGGTCCTGGCTTTATTCTTATGACAATCGTAATTCTGACATGCGGCACAATGTTTCTTATGTGGCTTGGTGAAAGAATAACTGATAATGGAATAGGTAACGGTGCATCACTTATTATTACAATAGGTATTCTTTCAAGACTACCAAATGCTGTTTACAGTTTAATTGAAATGCTTAAATCAGGCGGAATAGACGGACACTCAATTAAACCTGTACATATTTTTCTACTAATTCTTCTATTTGTATTTGTTACTGCTGCAACTGTAATTTTAACTCAGGGACAGAGAAAAGTTCCTATACAGTATGCCAGACGTATGATGGGCAAAAAAATGATGGGAGAAAATACATTTATTCCTTTAAAAGTCAACTTTGCCGGTGTTATGCCTATAATCCTGGCAGGTGCAATACTAATTGTTCCTAACATGGTCTTTGGCTGGGTAGCTTCATTAAGATGGCTGGCTGCATATTTTACATACGGTGGTTTTTACTACATGTTAGTATATGCTCTATTAATTTTAGCTTTTGCATTCTTCTGGGTTGCCAATCAATTTAATCCAATGCAGATTGCTGATAATTTGAAGAAAGACGGAGCATTTATACCAGGCATACGCCCCGGAGAACCAACTGCTGCATATATTGACCATACAATGACTAAAATTACTTTAGCCGGTGCGATATTTTTAACAGCACTTGCTGTATTCCCAATGATTCTGACAAAACAATTCAATATTCCTTATTTAATTGGAAGTTTCTTCGGAGGAACAAGTCTTCTTATTATAGTCGGTGTTATGCTGGATACTCTGAGTCAATTGGAATCACATCTGGTCATGAGAAACTATGATGGATTTCTTAAACGCGGTCGTTTAGGCGGAAGAAAAAGAAACTATTGAAAATAGCAAATACCATACTAGGGCAGTTTATTCCAAAAATTTGCCCTATATGTCTTGATCAAATTATTACCGATAATTACTTCTGTCCTGACTGTACTTCTAATTTATCATTTATAAAAAGTAATAGATGTAATTCCTGCGGGGGCAATTTAGATTTAATTTTAGATATATGTTCTAAATGCTTAAAAGAAGAAGCTTTTCCATGGGAACAAGCATTATCCGTAATTGAACTTAAAGGATATGCTAATGAAATCATTCAAAACTTAAAATATAATAATAGAATAGATTTTATACCTTTTATAGGTCGAATGGCTTCAGATATTATACTCAAAGATAAACTGAAATTTGATTACATTATACCAATACCATTGCATAAAATTAAAAAATTTATTAGAGGATTTAATCAGTCTTATTTAATATCAGAATCTATTTCAAAAACAGTAGATATACCATGCAAAGAATGGCTTATTAGAAAAAAGTATACAATTTCTCAAACAAAATTGTCAAGTAAACGGAGAAGAACCAATATAATTAATGTTTTTTCATCTTCAAAACGAGCCATTATAAAAAATAAAGATATATTATTAGTAGATGACGTTATGACAACCGGCTCGACATTACGATCAGCAGCTAATGCATTATTAGAAGCCGGAGCAAAACAGATTAGTATATTAGTAATAGCAAGGAGATAAATTAAAATGGCTTTATTTGGAAAACCAAAATACTCGACTATACCGACATCGCCTACTCATCTTCAAAAGAAAATGAAAATACCGCCAGGAACTTTTGAAAAATGTAAAGGCTGCGGCGAAAGCGTACATAAAGAAGAGTGGAAGAAAAATTATAATGTCTGCCCACATTGTTCTTTTCATAGACAACTTACGGCAAAGCAAAGAATTAAATTACTTTGCGACAAAGATACTTTCGTCGAAATTGACAGCAGTCTCAGTTCTGTTGACATTTTAAAATTTGAAGGTGTATCTGCTACATATACTGACAAAATTGAACAAAATAAAGCAAAAACCGGAATGAATGATGCCGTTGTATGCGGCACAGCAAAAATAGATGGTAAAGATTTTGCAATTGGAGTTATGGATTTCAGATTCCTAGGTGCAAGTATGGGATCGGTCGTTGGTGAAAAGATTGCCAGAGTTACAGAACTTGCAACAGAGAAAAGAATTCCGTTAGTTCTTGTTACTGCCAGTGGCGGAGCAAGAATGTATGAAGGCATGTTCAGTCTTATGCAGATGGCAAAAACCAGTGGAGCTTTACAGAGACACGCAAATGCAAAATTATCTTATGTCGTTATTCTGACACATCCTACAACAGCCGGAGTTACAGCAAGTTTTGCATCTCTTGGAGATGTTATCCTTGCAGAACCACAGGCCCTTATAGGTTTTGCCGGTCCTAGAGTTATAAAAGATACAACGCAGGCAACTTTGCCGGAAGGGTTTCAAACTTCTGAATTTTTATTAAATAAAGGATTAATAGATAGAGTAATTCCTAGAGCTAATTTAAAAGCTGAATTATCTTTATTTCTTGAATATCTGACTAATCCTAAAAAAAGTACTAAGGCAGAGAAAAAATAGTTAATAGTTTGTTGCATTTTTAGCTTTGATTGTTACGTTATAGAAAATTGTTATTATTTTCATCGCCGTTGTATCGGACCCTATGCGTTGGAATCTCGTGAACCGAGTCAGATGAGGAATCAAGCAGCTCTAAGCGAAGAAGCCAAGCGCCGTAGGTGAATCTGATCTTCGGCGATGTTTTTAAAATTTATTCTAATATAAACAGGATATAATTTATGGAATATCAGGTTCTTGCCAGAAAATATAGACCAAATTCATTTTCTGATATGATAGGTCAGGAACATATTACAAAAACCTTACAAAATGCTTTAATCAGCACTAGAACTGCCCATGCTTATTTATTTGTTGGCCCGCGGGGCATAGGAAAAACAACAATAGCCAGAATATTTGCAAAAGCTTTAAACTGCAAACAGGCTCCGGTTAAAGATCCATGTAATGAATGTGACTCATGCCAAAGCATTTCTTTAGGGAATAATATTGACATAATAGAAATTGACGGTGCCAGCAACAACAGTGTAAATGACATTCGTAATTTGAGAGAAGAAGTTCTTTATACTCCAGTTAATTCTAAATATAAAATTTATATTATAGATGAAGTTCATATGCTGACCAGTTCCGCATGGAACGCCCTATTAAAGACATTAGAAGAACCTCCTTCACACATAAAATTTTTATTTGCGACTACAGAAGCACATAAAATACTGCCTACAGTATTGTCACGCTGCCAACGTTTTGATCTTCAGCGAATTCCTCAAAATTTAATAGGCAAAAAAATTGTTGAAATCGCAACTAAAGAAAATGTAACAATAAGTAATAATGCAGTTAATGCAATTTCTAAAGCTGCTAACGGTGGTATGAGAGATGCTTTATCTTTACTGGACCAAATTATAGCGTTCCATTCTTCAGATGAATCTAATGAGATAAATGAGCAGGAAGTTTTAAAAACTTTTGGACTTACCGCACCAGAAAATTTAGATAATATAATTGCAGCAATAATAACTAATAATTATTCTGATCTTATAACCAATCTGCATTCTCTTGCAAAGCAAGGCAAAAACCTGGAAGGTTTATTTAATGATATTTTAGAGTATTTAAGAGGCGTAGAAATTGCTTTACTTGTACCAGATCCAAGCTCTATACTTGAAGTAGGCAATGACATTATAGAGAAATATAAAGAAATAGGATCTAAGACAAATTTAACCAAAATCCAAAGACTTCTAGAATCTCTTTCTGCTATTGGAAAAGTATTACATGATTCACTGAATAAACAGATTTTTCTTGAAACATCTCTATTTAAAGCAATGCAGTTTTCCAGTTCTTCAAGAATTGAAGATATTATAATAAGGTTAAACGACCTAAAAAAAAAAGACTTAAATAATCCAGCTTACTCTTTTGAAAAGCCAAAATCTAAAATAGCAACTCCTCTAGTCGTAGAAGAAAAGGTTAAAAAGAGTATCGAAGTTCAAAATAAACCTATACCAAAAATAGAGAAGCAAAAATCTATAACAGAAAAATCTGAAGTTAACTATCAACCTAAACAAATAGTTGATAAAAAAAATAATATTGATACTCCTCCTTCAATAAAGATAATCAAAGAAAGCAAAATTAAAGAAAATTCTAATATTGAAGAGTACAAGCAAAATTCTAATATTGAAAAATTTACACCTGAAAAACTTTGGCATAAACTGATTATTGAAATGGATTCAAAGCACATTAATAGACCTCAGCTGAAATTTTGGATGCAGGAAGCAAAACCTGAGTCTATTGAAGATAATCGATTAGCTGTAAGCTATGATGAAGAATTCAATAGCGTACATGCTGAAAGGATTAAACAAGAAAAGGACATTTTAGAAAAATGTTTACACAGAATAACCGGGATTAATAATTTTAAATTACAGGTTAAAACAGTAAAAGGTTTATCTGCTATACCAAAAGACAGAGATAAACGAAGAGATATTGATGAGGTAAAAGAAAAAATAAACAAAAATCCATTTGTAGCTAAAACAGTTGAAATTTTTAGCGGTAGAATAGTAGATTTTAGAGGATAATATTTAAATTATAATTTAAAGGGAAATATAATGTTTGGAAAAATTGGTGACATGAGTGGCATGATTAAAAAGGCCATGGAGATGAAAAAAGAAATGGCGAATATTAAAGAAGAACTGGAAACAACTGAAGTGAGCGGTGTATGCGGTTCATCCGTCCAGGTTATAGCTACAGGAACAATGCACATTAAATCAATAAAAATAGCTCCTGAATGCGTTAAACAAGGCGAAACAGAAAATTTAGAAGATATGGTTTTAATTGCAGTTAACAATGCAATAGATGAAGCACAAAAAGTTTCACAAAGTAAAATGGCAGCTGTAACAGGCGGGCTGAATATCCCAGGACTTTTTGAATAATAGACACTATCTATGAAAAATAATTTACCATCAGAACTTGAAAACATAATAAGCTTATTTAAAGAACTGCCCGGCATTGGACAAAGAGGTGCTGAAAGAATGGTTTTTTCAATTCTTAAATGGCCTCCTGAGAAAATTAAGGTATTAGGCAATGCAATTTTCGGCATTCCGGAAAAAATAAAAAAATGTACAGTCTGCGGCAATATTTCAGAAGAAGAAATATGTTCAATATGTACATCTCCTATAAGAGATGAAACTCTTATATGTATTGTCGAGGATTTTATCCAGATACCACACATTGAAAAATCTAATTATAAAGGTAAATATCATGTTCTTGAAGGTAAATTATCACCATTAGATGGTATATATTCAGAAAGTTTAGCAATTAAATCTTTAATTGAGAGAATTAAAAACAATCCTAATTTAAACGAAATTATAATAGCACTTAGCCAGGATATCGAAGGACAGGCAACAACAATATATTTAGCAGATTTATTAAGTAATCTGAATATTAGAGTAACAACTTTAGCTAAAGGTATTCCTGCAGGAGCCGATATTTCCTTTGCCAATTCAGCTACTCTATCAGCTGCTATTAATGGAAGAATTTCATTATAAATTCCTGTTTATAAAACGGGTGTCAGAAGCGAACAGAAATCTTCTATAATTTCTTCCCAAAATGCTATCTTATTTCTATTAGATAAAATTATTTCTTCAGAGCCTTTGATCTCATATAAAAACTGTCTCTGTAGTGTATTTATAAAATTTTCATCTTCTACAGTAAAATCTAGTTCATAATTTAATCTAAAACTTCTTATATCACAATTACTTGATCCCATAGTTGCCCATTTTTCATCTATCAGCATTGCTTTAACATGTGAAAACAGACCCTTTTTTTCAAAAATTTGAACATTGTATTTTAATAATCGATTATAAAAACTTCTCGTCGCATAACGAACATACCAATGATTATTATTCTGCGGAATTATAATTTTTATATCTACTCCTCTGGAAGATGCCATACATAGTAATTCGGTAAAAGATTTATCAGGAACAAAATAAGGCGTAATAATCCAAATAGATTTTTTTGCTGCTGTAACAGCTGTCATAAATAATTTTTTAGATGCTTCATACGCCTGCCCGGGCCCAGAAGGATTTATTCTAACAAGAGCATCACCGCATTTTTCAGGAATAGGGAAATAATTAGATTTACTTAATAAAACATGAGGTTTTATTTTTGTGACAAAGTTCCAATCCCTAAGAAATGAAAATTGGACTTCTCCTACAGCGGGTCCTGTAATTTCACAATGTAAATCATGTATATATTTATTTTTAAGATTAATAATATTATCATTACTTATATTAATTCCGCCTACAAATGCACTCTTTCCATCACAAATTAATAATTTTCTATGATTTCTAAGTTGAACTCTATATGGTGCAAGCAAATTAAATTTAGAAAAGGCTTTGATTTCAAAATTAGAACTCTTCCCTGCCCACTTATTGAAAAAATGATTTGAATAGGCCTGTTTACTTCCCAAACTGTCAAACAGAACTTTAACTTTTACACCATCATTTTTTGCTTTATCCGCCAAAGTATCAAAAAGTTTTGTAGCTATTTTATCATTCATAATAATATATGACTGTAAATGGATATGATCTTTGGCATCACGTATTGCTTTTAACATTCTCGGATATGCCGCAGTTCCATCCTCAAGCAGATATACTTTATTTCCTGTTACAGGATACGTTTCAGGCAAAATACGATTCATGATGTTTAGATAATTTTTATCTCCACCTGAATAAGTAAAATTACATAATGCATTTAAATATTTTGAAAAATGATTTTCAGATTTTCTCAATTTAAGCATTTTAATATGTGCTTTTTCTATTCTGGAACCAGTAGTGTTTACTCTGTTAATACCTAGAATCACATATACCAATATACCAAGTATATTAAAAGTTATTATTATAAATATCCATAACAAGGCACTTGAAGCTTCATCATGTTTATTAATAAGAACATGAACTATTGTTATAAGATCTAAAACAATAAAAAAGACAAATAACACAAACCATGTACTGAATTGCACATGTGAATATAATAAAAAATCTAATATCATAATTGATAATCCCTATATAAACTAACTGAGGTTTTATATATAATAATATAGTAACATAACATGGTAATATAATCAATTTAAGCCAAATTCACATGGACACTATATTTTATTGTTAGTATTAACTATGTATTGATTTTTATACTTTAACGGTTAATTTTAATATAGAGGTTAAAGTAGCTGAACTTAAGGAATTATTAATAATTATGAGTAGAGTTTTAGTATACAACATAGCATACGCAACAGGGGCACCTAACAGTATGTCTAATAGTATATTAAATATATCAAGACACTTTTTACCTACCAGATTTCAATTTAATAAAATAAGCCGTTTTATAAACTCTACAAAAGCTGATATTGTTGGATTAATTGAAGTAGATACCGGTTCATATAGAACTTCAAACGTTAATCAAGTTGAAAAAATGAGCAGCTATCTAAGTCACTACTCTCATGGTTCCACAAAATATGGCGACAGCATAACAGGAAAAATTATCCCTATTTTAAGAAAACAGGGAAATGCTATATTGACTAGAGAAAAACAATCAAATGGAGTTTATCACTACTTCCCAGGTGGTTTTAAAAAACTAATTATTGAATTAGACATGGGGAGTTACAGATTTTTCCTTCTGCATTTATCTCTATCAAAAAGAGTAAGAAAAATGCAACTTAATCATATGGCTAATTTATTGTCAACTAAAAAATGTCCAGTTATTTTAGCTGGTGATTTTAATACTTTCAGCGGAACAAAAGAAATTAAATATGTACAGGATGAACTTGGTCTTACCAATCCTAACATAAATAATATACCGACATTCCCTGCCTGGAAACCTAAACATCAACTCGATTTTATTTTGTGTTCCAAAGAAATAAAAGTAACAAACTTTGAAGTTCCTGATATAAGATTATCTGATCATTTACCTGTATTAATGGATTTTGAAATCATGTAAATTTTATATAATTAACAGGAGAAAACAAAAAAATGAAATTATCATTTTTTATTCCTGCTTTTATTACTATTCTACTGTATTCTTTCTCTGTTTTTACTGCTTCACTTCCTGATTCAATTTTTTTTAAAAATAATGTTATTTCTAATGTAAAATTAAATTTAGAAGAAAATATAACCACAAGAACAAATCAATTTCCTAAAGCTACCTACCCTAACTTCAGTAAAAAATCTATTCCTGGATCAGTTATTGCTGCACCGCCTAATACAAAACACCCCGGAGACCAAAAATCAAAATCAGGTTATATGTACTCATGGGCAAGAGATACAGGTGTTGTAATGATGGTAATTAATGATTTGTTCAATAAAGCTGTTGATAGTAAAGACCAACCCAATATTAATAAATATGGTCAATACATGTTAAATTATATTAATTGGCTTACGTATATCTCAAAACAAAAAAATTATACTCCTGGAATAACACGATTTTATTTATCAGGTCAACCTGATTTAACATGGATCAACCCACAGTTTGACGGTCCGGCAATTCGTTCGATAGTTCTAATTGAATTTGCTGATACATTAATAAATAAAAGCCCTAATATAAATGATTCAAAATATGGGAAAGAGTATGTTACTACAATTTTATATAGTAAAAAAAATCATGGATTAATCAGAGATTATCTGAATTATATTCAATCTAATTACAAAAAGAGCAATTACGATCTATGGGAATCATGCAAAGGAAACCATTTTTTTACAGAGATGGTTCAATTAAAATCGCTTATTTTAGGAGCAGCTTTAGCATCAAAACTTAATGAGAAAAACAATGCAGAGAGCTATCTAAATACTTCTTTAAAGTTGTCCCAATTAATCATCCAACATTGGGGGGAATTCAATTACAAAAACAAAATATATGAATGCTATAGAGAAGGTTCCAACATTTCATCAAAATTAGTATTTCCTATGCACCCAAATTATCCATATAATAAATATTTAAAATATAGAGGCATGGGACTCAACAGTTCTATTTTACTTGGAGTTCTATATGGAAATTTATATGATATTTCTCAAAAAAGCTCATGGGTCTATGCAGAGTTAACAAAAAATAAAAAAATATCATCAACCTTTTTAAAGATAATTAAAACTGCACGGGGAAATTTCTTTCCTTCATCAAACAAAGTTCAAAAAACTGTTGCATTATTAACAGAGGCATTTAAATCAAATGGAATGGATCCATATAAAATAAATAAAAATACTGAAAGAGATATTGCTCTTTTGGGCAGATATCCAGGAGATTTATATACAGGAACTACATGGAATAATCCTGACAATTTTGGAAATCCATGGTTTATATGTTCAACGGCATTAGCTCAATATTACTATATTTTGGCAAAAGAGTTAAATAAACATGAATATATCCTAAAAGGCAACAGTGTTATGAATATGGTTTTCAAATATGTTGATAATAAAACCAACAGCTCCAAAAAAAAATATACAATGTCTGAACAGATAAACAGAACAACCGGCATCCAGTCAAGCTTCCATAATTTAACATGGTCATATGCACAATATTTACTCACATATTTTGCATATAAGAATACAGCACAGTAAATATGAAAATAATAAGGTACCTTCGAGTACTTAATTATTTTGCCAGATGATTTACTAATTTGTTTTTTATCTATTTTTCAAAGTAACTAAACTATCTATATTTATTTGTATGCATCATTGGCACTGCAACTAAAATCAATGATTATATACAAAGAAGCATACTACATGGACAATAGTGTACATTCTTGTTAATTATTTCAGAAAATAACTTTAAACAGAATAATTTAATATCATATTCATAAAAGAAGCTAAAAAATAATTTAGTTTTTGCAATTTGGTGACACAGCTTTATCAAAAGTATATTTATTTTTTCGTATCAAGAGTCGAAAAAGTTGATTATATAATATTTATAACACATATAAACGTTTAATTTTTTTGATAACAGTTTTCTTTGGGGAGAGAACAAATTGAAAGTTTTTGTTAAACAGTTAATAATTCCTATATCTATTATTTTTTTAGGTTTGGTTTTTTTCAGCAGTCAGAAATATGTTTCTTTAGAAAAATACATTAATAGTAGTGTGTCAAATTTTTCTCAAACTGAAGCAAGTATAATTTTATCCATCAAAAAAATATTTAAACAAGAAGGAAAAAATCAATTAAATACCATATCGTTTATTCGTGATTACAAACGTTATGGTAGCTCAAATGTACTTACTGATCACTTATATTCTAAATGCTTAAGCTATTTCACTCAATCATTTTCCCATCAATACTTGTTTTTAAAAGCTATAACAAAAAATACTATTTGCCTGTTCTTCTTCTTCTTATTATTATTACTAATACGTGGACCTCCTCCATGCGACTACATAGAGAATACTACATCCATTAGAAATCCACATATTTACTTTCCAAATATTTTTACTTTCGTTAAAATATTTTTCACCTTAATCACTGCTAAAATCTCCAAAGTAATTAAGTATTTTAATATTCCAGCAGCAAGAACAAGGTATTATCAATTACTAAAAATCTATATTTACACTCCTTCTATTTTATCTCTTCACTATGTTGAGGCTACATGCTCAGCATTGTACCTATACAAATCTCATATTCTACTAAAAAGTATAATATTGCTATCGGCATGCAGAATTATCTTTTCAAATATCAAGTCAACTAAATTTATATATCAAAAAATAGGGGAGAATTATGAAAAGTCGCTGTATTTTGTTTAAGAAATTGGGAGCCATAACTTTATTTATCTGCTTTACCATGTTTTGCTGGAGCAGTTATGCTGGAGAATGGAGCCCTTTAGGCGCAACATTTCCGTTTCAATATACTGTAGCGCAAACTAATATTGTGAGCAGCAACACTATACAAATGGTTTTTGGTACTGCTAATGGAATAATAGAGTATTATAATCCAAATCAAGCCAAGTGGATTAATATACCTGGACCTTCAGCTGAAGGAGGCAATGCAGTTACTGCTTTGCACTGTACTTGGGATAATACAGATAGCGGTGGTAATAATAATTTACCTAATATTCTTGCAGGGTATTCTGATGGAAGTATTTATCAGTTTTTGCCAAATTCTTCAGGCGCAGGGTCTTGGAGTAAAATCGCAAATACGCCTAGCTCTGATGGCCAGGTAATTCAAATAGGTTCACCTAGGCTTTGTTGAATGAATGTTTCTGCTACCGATTTTTGGCAAGATCAGTCACATTTCACTTTATATGCATCTGGCATACCGAGAGAATTCATTTTGTTTAATAGATTGCAGTTTATCTTAAATT
>Ga0233431_1002594_pt1 | contig 24788 bp, 23 predicted proteins | sample SI_118_April2016_FD_179867 | JGI IMG/M metagenome (GOLD analysis project Ga0233431, IMG submission 179867) | Seawater microbial communities from Saanich Inlet, British Columbia, Canada - SI_118_April2016_200_MG | ecosystem: Environmental > Aquatic > Marine > Inlet | place: Canada: British...
ACTGGATATGCAAGCGATGATGTTGTAAATACATGCGTGGCTTCAGGAATTAACCACTTACTGGAGAAACCCGTTAAGGCACATGCTTTGCAGCTTGGGATTAGGGCGGTAGTGGAAAAATATTTAAAATTTGCCAATAGGCTTATGAAGAATCCGGAGTTTGCCGATACTGTGGCAGACCTGTAAGGAATGAGGGGGAGGAAATTGAAGAACGTCGCACGGATCATGCCGGATATGAGTGGCGGCGAGACTTATGACAAACTCAAGGAGATCAACCCTGACATAAAAATTCTTCTCGCAAGCGGGTACAGCATGAATGGAACAGCAAGCGAAATAATGGATCGAGGGTGCAACGGTTTTATTCAGAAGCCCTTCAAGATGAAAGAATTGTCCCAAAAATTGAGGGAAATTTTGAACAAAAAATAGAATCGGAAATGCGGTTATTTCTGCCAACACCCGATGTAAAAATGGTTTTTAGTCGTATGAAAAATAAGCAAGAATTAGAAAAAGTCTTACAAAGTGCTTCAGAAGTCATGTTTCCGCATTTGGAAAACCATAAAATTGATGTCGCTTCTGTGGCATCTGATGGAGACACTCCGGTACATATAGCTGCGGTTTGGGGTGATAAATATGCAGTTGAATTATTACTCGATGCCGGGGCGGCAATAGATGTATTAGGAGATATGAGTGCTACCCCACTATACAACGCTGTTGGTCAGGAGCATATAGAAGTTGCTGAACTTCTTCTTAGTCGCGGGGCCAATCCGGATATTATGTCTGATTTAGGCTATTCTCCACGGACCCTGGCTAACAGTAAAGGCGGCAACCTCTCAAAATTATTTGATAAATATGCAGCCTAACAGACGGTTGAAAATGTTCGGTAGCGCAAGGATGTCCCGGAATGTGATTGAACTTATCCATCAATTATTTCATCCCCTGCGGCAGTATCAAAAGGGTTCTATCTCTGGGGCGGAAATAAGCTTTGGTCAAAGCTATGCGGGGTGGATGAAAAGGACTTGCCGGGAATGGGGATTGAGCAGATATTCCATCCGGATTCGTTGGAAATGATCATTACCCGCATCAAGAAAAGGACATTAGGAGATCCGTCAGTGACCAAATCATACAGGGTGTTTTTTAAGAACCATGAGATGGGCAAAATAGCCGCCCAAATTTCTGTTTATGGTTTGGAGGACCCTCCTGAAGGGCTTCTGATTTTAGCAAACCAATGATCAATCCAAGAAAAGGGGAGGTAAAATAATGGCGGAAGTAGAAACAATGGACCAGGCAGTGAAAGCCATGGCGGAAAGAGAAGGGAAATACCTCACCTTCACCCTGGCCGAAGAAGAGTACGGGATCGGAATTCTGAAGATCAAGGAGATCATCGGGATGATGCCGATCACATCCGTACCCCAGACACCGGAGTTTGTGAAAGGGGTCATCAACCTTAGGGGGAAGGTGATACCGGTTATTGACCTGAGACTCCGCTTCGGTATGGGGAAAATCGATTACACCGAGCGGACCTGCATCATCGTGGTTGAGATCGACAGTCAGGCAGGGACGGTTCTGATCGGCATTGTGGTGGACTCGGTATCAGAGGTGTTGAACGTTAAGGGCGACGAAATCGAGGATTCCCCCACCTTCGGCACGAAGCTGAATACCGAATATATCCTCGGCATGGCCAAGATGGAAGGAGGGGTGAAGATTCTGCTCGATATAGACCAGGTCCTGAGCAGTGAAGAGATCTCTGCCTTTGAAAAAGCTGCGTAGTGATTGCGGAGATAATTCGCAACTCCTAAAGTCGTAAAGGAGCCACGTTATGTTCAAGAATATGAAACTCGGAACCAAGCTTTTGGTAGCGTTTTTGGCGGTGGGGGTCATTCCCTTTGCCGTGATTGGGATCAGCTCTTTATGGGAATCCTCAGACGCCCTTTCAGAGTCTTCATTCGGCCAGCTTAAAGGGGTGCGGGGCATCAAGAAGAACCAGATTGAGAACTTTTTCAAGGAGCTACAGGGCGACATGGGCGTTCTGACGGAAACCGTCGCGACCCTCAGAAAGGAGGCCTTTGACAAACTCAAAGCCATCGAGATCATCAAAAAGACCCAGATCGAGGATTACTTCAACGATGCGTTCCTGCAGATGACTGTTTTCGGCAGAAGCGCCGATGTGACCAAACTTTTTCAGGAACTTGTGCGGTATCACAAAGATACGGGTGTAACGCCCAACGGTTCATATGATGTGACCACACCTGAGTACAAAAAGGTGTATGACGAGTTTGCGGGGGAGTTGAACCGGTTCTACAAGGATGCCGGTTATTACGACATCTATGTCATTTGTACCAAACACGGGCACGTCATGTATTCGGCGGTAAAGGAAAAGGATATGGGGACCAACCTGGGGCACGGCCCGTATAAGGACAGTGGTCTGGCCAAGCTGTGGGGAGAGGTGGCAAGAACCGGAAAATCAGCTGTCGTTGACTTTACGCCTTACGCCCCCAGCAATAATGAGCCTTCCGCCTTTGCGGGAAGCCCCATAACAGACCCCAGCGGCAAACTCATTGGCGTCATCGCATTCCAGATGCCCCTTGACCAGATCAACAAGATTATGATGGAACGTACGGGGCTGGGCAAAACCGGTGAAACCTATCTCGTGGGTCCCAACAAGCTCATGCGCTCCGATTCCTTCCTCGACCCCCAAAACCATTCGGTGAAGGCGTCATTTGCCGATCCCGACAGGGGAGGTGTGGATACGGAGGCCGCTCGGGAGACCTTAGCCGGAAAATCGGGCGCCAAGGTCATCATCGACTACAACGGCAATCCGGTCCTGTCCGTCTTTTCTCCCCTTAAAATCAAGGGCCTTCACTGGGCCATCATTTGCCAGATGGACGTGGCCGAGGCCTTCTCTCCGGTGGATGAAAACGGAGAAGCGTTTTTCAACAAATACCAGCAGATGTACGGGTACTACGACCTTTTCCTGATTAACCCCAACGGCTACTGCTTTTTCACAGCGGCCAGGGAGGCCGATTACCAGACCAACCTGGTAAACGGGAAATACTCAAATTCCAATCTGGGTGAACTGGTGAGGGACGTGCTGAAAACCAAACAATTCGGCATGGCCGACTTTGCGCCTTACGCCCCCAGCAATAATGAACCCTGTGCCTTTGTGGCCCAGCCGGTGGTGCACGACGGCAAGGTGGAGATGGTGGTGGCCCTTCAACTCTCCTTGGATGCCATCAACAACATCATGCAGCAGCGTGACGGCATGGGGGAGACAGGGGAAACCTATCTTATCGGCCCTGACAAGCTCATGCGATCCGATTCTTTCCTGGATCCTGCCAATCACTCTGTGAAGGCGTCATTTGCCAATCCCGGCAAAGGGATCGTGGACACAGAAGCCGCCCGGGAGGCACTGGCCGGTCAGACAGGCCAGAAGATCATCATCGATTACAACGGCAATCCCGTGCTCTCGGCATTTGCGCCACTAAAAATAAGCGGCACAACCTGGGCCCTGATTGCTGAGATCGATGAATCCGAGGCCTTTGCGACCGTTAACCATTTGAAATGGCTGATGGGGATTATCGCCATTATCGGGATTCTGGCCATCATTGCCATCACCCTTCTGATCACCCGTTCCATCACCAAACCCATTAACCAGATCATCAGCGGCCTCCACGATGGATCCGACCAGGTGGCATCCGCCTCCGGGCAGGTATCCGCCTCCAGTCAGTCCCTGGCCGAAGGGGCGTCCGAACAGGCGGCATCCCTTGAGGAAACATCGGCATCCCTTGAAGAGATGTCTTCCATGACCCAACAGAACGCGGACAATTCCGGCCAGGCTGACAGCCTCATGAAAGATGCCAACGCCGTGATCGTGGAGGCGAACGGGGCCATGATAGACCTGACCCAATCCATGGATGAAATCTCCAAAGCGAGCGAAGAAACATCCAAGATCATCAAGACCATTGATGAAATCGCATTTCAGACCAACCTCCTGGCGCTCAACGCAGCGGTTGAGGCGGCCCGGGCCGGAGAGGCGGGGGCCGGATTTGCCGTTGTGGCGGACGAGGTCAGGAACCTTGCCCTGAGGGCGGCTGAAGCGGCCAAGAACACGGCCGAACTCATTGAGGGTACGGTAAAAAGGGTCGATGTCGGCACCGCCCTGGTGGAGAAGACCAACGCCGAATTCACCAAGGTGGCGGAAAGCGCCGCAAAGGTGGGTGAACTGGTCAGTGAGATTTCCGCTGCTTCCACGGAGCAGGCCCAGGGGATCGAGGAGGTGAACAAGGCCGTCACCGAAATGGACAAGGTGACCCAGCAGAATGCGGCCAATGCAGAGGAATCGGCCTCTGCTTCAGAGGAGATGAACGCCCAGGCCGAAGAGATGAAAAGCCATGTAAACGACCTGGTGGCCCTTGTGGGCGGAAAGGCGGGACAGGCAAGCACGGTCCACGCCCGCCCGGCGCGTAAAAAGGGCCCTGTACTCAAAAGGTCGACCCTCGGAAAAGCGAAAGCCCTTGCGGCCCCCAAAACAAAACAGGCGGCTAAGAAGGTTGTAAAACCCGAAGAGGTTTTCCCTCTGGATGACAAGGATTTTAGTGATTTCTGATCTGAACCTTCCATTGGGGAGTGCTTGTTCCCACGCCCTGCGTGGGAACGAGTCAACTTTGTAGAATTTGGGAGGGAAAAAATGAAAAACTGGATTATGAAAATGATGATGGGGATGTTTTGACGGTCTTCATGTTTAGTCCACTTTGTGCCGCAGAGGAAAAGCCCCTCGCCCCGGGGGAAAGGACCACGGTGGCTGAGGTCGACAGGGAGGATGTGGAACGGCCCAGCGCCTCGCTGAACGTCGCCTTTCTCAGTCAATATATTTGGTGGGGTAACGCTTTCCTGGCGTTTTAATGGACTGCCATGGGTGCACAATGCGGAGCGAGTGGTTGGGTTTCCGGAAGTGCAGGTAAGGGAGAGCGCGGCGCGGCTATTAAAACGGACCCGACAGGACTATGAAAATGGGGAAAAAACTAAATGAATCAAAAGGGAGAAAAGCTGTGTGGAAGAAAATATCACTACGGGAAAAGATCATAGGCGGGAGCTGCATTACCCTGATCTTGATGGTAATTCTGGGCATTATCAGCATCAATGCCACCACATCCCTTACAGACACCAACAAATGGGTTAATCATACCCACGAGGTGATTGGAGACGCAAACAACATTCTGGCATCTGCCGTCAACATGGAGACCGGCATGAGGGGTTATCTCCTTGCGGGTAAGGAGGGATTTCTCAACCCATACACCCAAGGAAAAGAGGATTTTCGTAAGGAAATTGCCTCATTATCCAAGACCGTGGACGACAACCCGGCACAGGTACAGCTCCTCAGGGAGGCCAAGGCAACCATTAGTGAGTGGGCGCAAAAAGTAACAGAGCCCACGATTGCGCTTCGAAGGGAGATCGGTGATGCAAAATCGATGAATGACATGGCGGCGCTCGTTCAAAAAGAGAAGGGGAAGGCCTACTTTGATAAGTTCCGGGGACAGATTGCCACATTCATCGGCAGAGAAGAAAAACTCATGAATGACAGGCAGAAAATTGCCCGGGAAGCAACAGAACAAAATGACGCCAATGCCAAGTTAATAGCGGATACCACCAAAAAGATTAGTCATACCTACGAGGTGATTGGAAAAGCAAACAATATTCTCGCATCCGCCGTGGATATGGAGACCGGGATGCGCGGCTATCTCCTTGCGGGCAAGGAAGCGTTTCTTGCGCCTTATACAGCGGGCAAAAAGAAATTCGGCGAATTGGTCACGTCGCTATCCAAGACCGTGAACGACAACCCGGCACAGGTCAAGCTGCTTTCTGAGATCAAGGATACCATCGGAGAGTGGAACCGAAACGCTGTTGAGCCTGCCATTGCCCTCAGACAAGCCATCGGTGATGCCAAGACAATGGACGATATGGCGGACGTGGTCGCAGAGGCAAAGGGAAAGGTCTACTTTGACAAGTTCCGGGATCAGATAGCCACCTTCATCGGCAGAGAAACCAAGCTCATGAATGAAAGGCAGGCCTTCGCCGATGACACGACCAATGACGCTTTCAATATGATCGTGGGCGGCATCATCCTGGCGGTTCTAATCGCATTGGTTATCTCTTTCCTGCTTGCCGCTTCAATCGCCCGTCCCTTCAGGCAGATATTCCAGGGGCTGAAATCATTCAGCTCGGGCGAGCTTGATAGAACAAGAGCACAATTTTCCGATGTTATTAACACTTTGTCGAGCGGGTCGGAGCAGGTGACGTGCGCAAGCCAGCAGATGGCCGAGGGCGCCAGCGAACAAGCGGCATCCCTTGAGGAAACCTCCGCATCTCTCGAAGAAATCAGCTCCATGACAAATTCGAATGCAGATAATGCAAAACAGGCCGACGGCTTGATGAAAGAGGCCGGTCGTGTTGTAGCGGAAGCCAACAGCACCATGGGTGACCTTACGATCTCCATGGATGAGATCACCAAAGCGAGTGAGGAGACATCCAAAATCGTCAAGACCATCGATGAGATCGCCTTTCAGACCAACCTCCTTGCACTGAATGCGGCTGTTGAAGCTGCCCGTGCGGGCGAGGCCGGCGCAGGGTTTGCCGTGGTGGCGGATGAAGTGCGAAACCTTGCCCTCCGGGCGGCGGATGCGGCTAAGAATACGGCAGGCCTGATTGAAGGCACCGTCAAGAAGGTCAAGGGCGGGTCAGAACTGGTCCAAAAAACCAACAAGGCCTTCATGGAAGTAGCCGCAAGCGCTGCCAAAGTGGGAACGCTTGTTTCCGAAATAGCCGTCAGTTCCAACGAACAGGCCCAGGGGATAACCGAGGTGAACACGGCCATGGGAGAAATGGACCAGGTCGTTCAGGCCGCCGCCGCCGGGACAGAGGAACTCTCCGCCCAATCCGAAGAACTGAATGGCTTGGTCGGGGTTCTGCTCGAAATCACTGCGGGACAGAGCGGGGCTGGGGAAAGGAAGACCGCGCTGGGAGGAAAGATGGCGGTACACCATACACAACCAAAGAAACATGCTGCATTGCCGGCTCCGCCCAAAAAGAAGAAGGCCGTCAACCCCGAAGAAGTGATTCCACTGGATGACAAAGACTTTGATGATTTTTAGACCTAGCCGTAGATCGGGTACTGGTTCAGTTGAATAGGTGATTCAATTATATCAATAGGTTACGGTGTCTTTCGGGAAGGCATGGTAATTGACGTAAATAATTGTTTTAACTGGTATAATTGTGGACTCCACGTTTTCTGCCTATTCAACTGAACCAGTACCGAGAAACCGGCGGAATAAGTAAACGAGTTAAGTTATCGCATTTCCCTGAGTCTTTTTTTGGCAATCTTTGCCTCACGCGAATTTGGGTATTTCTTAATGATTTTCTTGAGCAATATCTTTGAAGTCGCTTTGTCCTTTATCTCATAAAACGCTTGTGCCTGAAAAAGTATTGCATCGATTACCTTGTTACCTTTGGGATACTTCTTTATCACGTCCTGATAGGCCAGAATGGCCTGCTCATATTGTTTAAGGGCCATATATGATTTGCCCGTCCAGAATTGAGCATTATCTGCCAAATCCGATTTTGGAAATTTTTCTATGAAGTTCTTAAAACCCGAGATAGCCTCCTCATATTTGCCATCACGATAGAGTTTGAGCGTCAACGCATAGAGTTTTTTGTCGGGCGAAACAGGTTCTTTTCCAACCACCGGGAGCGGGGGTTTATATGCCTCTTTCTTCCTAGGGGGCGTTGCAGTACCTTTTCTTGCTTCAGGGCTGCCTGATTCAAGATCCAGGTAGTTATTAAGATGCTGTACACTTGCTTCAATCTTTTTAAATCGCGCCAAAAGCGTGGACAGTTTTTTCTTCATTTCATCCTGCTCAATGGTATTCCTCTTAACAGTACGATTTGCCAGGTTAACGTTCTCTTCCGCATGACCGATGAACATCTGCATTCGTGTTCTGATTTTGCCTATTTCGGCCACATTCTTTGCTTGACGATCTTGGATAGATCCCAGGCTTGAGTTGATTATTTTCTGTTCTTGGAGTAGCAAATATAACTCGGAATCAAAATCCCTGGAAAAGTCCTTTCCCGAGGTCTCCTGGGGGTTTATCCCGCTAATACGGGAAACGACCTGGTCGTTTTGCTTTTTCTCGGGAGTACCACAAGAGTTAAGCACCAGAATTGCAAGAAGCAATCCCAATTTTATGGGATATTTCTTGTCCAAAAATGAGGCAGTCATTTTTTTTTCACGGTCAAAAGTAAGAGCGCCAATCCGAATATTGGTTGATAAGAACGTGTTTTCTCAGGAGGAATCGTACCGAAATACCACTTGGGCGTCAAGGGAAAAGAAACCACAATTGGATCAGGCCTGGATTGCGGCGGCGAGGTGCTGATTTCCTAACGTCTTTCTCGATACAACACTGCGTCAGCACCGCACATCCATCAAAATTTTGCAAGACTACCGTATCGATCATTCATCTTTTTCGTGTAATTTCAAATAGATGGTTAATATAGTTTTCCTTAAAATCACCCCCGGTGCCTTTGGTAACAAGAGGCTCATCGTCCAGCAGCAATATGGAATATTTTCGCATTCATTTTTCCTCAATAGCTAGCTCTACCCTGGGCAGAGTGATCGTAAAAATAGCCCCTCCGTCAGAGGAGTTCTTTGCCGCAATGGAGCCATTATGATCTTCCATAATACCATGGCAAATGGAAAGGCCGATCCCCCAGCCACACGAATTAAGAAACTGAGGCAGTGCTCTGCAAGATTCAAACGGGTAATTCTCAGCCCTAATTGGGCAGTAAGTCATAATAATATCTCATTGTGTCCGATCGGGTGATAAGGCCTATCAGTTTTCCATTGTCCACCACAGGGAGGCGGCCGATGTCATGCTTAATCATCAATCGAACCGCCTGCGTCACACCGCTTCCTGGACTAATCTGGACTACCTTCCTGGTCATAAACGCCTTGACGGGGGACGTCATTTGCGATGATTTTTTAACTCTTTTAAAATCTCGCCGGGAAATAATGCCCACTATCCTTTCTTCCTCTGTAACCGGAAGACCGCTACAACCTTTTTCCCTCAAAACAAGCGCCGCCTCCTTCATCGGAGTCTGAGGGGCTATGGCGAAAACCGGATAAGACATGAGGTCACTGATCTGAACAGAGGCCTGCTGGCTCCCTTTAATCAGTTCAGAGATCAATTCTACAGCCGCATCAGGGTTTGTCGACTTCAACATGGCCGACCCTGCATTTGTATGGCCACCTCCTCCCAACATCCGCATGATGTTGCCAATATCTAAAACGTCCACGGCACTCCGCCCGATCACTAAGCACTTTTCCTTCTTTCTTTCCCTGAAAATCCCGACGGCTGCATCAACATTAACAATATCCTGATACATCTCAACGACCACAGCGAGTCCAGGCACGTGCCCTTCAATATCAACCTTGCTAAAACTGACAACATGCCCGTTAAGTTTTTGTCTCCGAACATTTTTCAGCATCTCAAAAAGGATCTCTTTCTGCTTAGGGCCATAGGCAGGTCGGAGTAAGTTTTTGATAATGTTTAGGTCTGCCTTCTGTTCAAGCAAAAACCCTGCAGACCTCGCGTCTACAGCCGTTGTGGAAGGGAAGGTCAGGTTCCCTGTGTCCTCATAGATACCAGCAAGGAACAGCGTCGCCTCTATTGGAGAAATTTTCCGGTTCTCTTCTTCTAAACGCCTCACTAACAGCGTGGTGGTAGCGCCCACCTGCTCACAGCAACACCAGTTGGCTTTAATGTCGCCGGTTCCTTCGTGATGGTCCCACAGATGGATTTCCAAATCGGGCTTCTCTGTCAAAGAGTCCATATCGTCAAGGCGGGACCACCTGTTGGTGTCCACAACTATGAATCTTGTTGTCCGATTGGGATCCAGATCACTTGGGGTATGAAAAGGAAACCGATCCTTGTGAAGAGATAAGAAAGCACGAACATTGGAATTGATGCTCCTTGGAAGCAACGGTTTGGCTTGAGGATAAAGGATAGAGGTAACGTACACAGCAGCTAATGCATCAAAATCTGCGTTCTTATGCGTAGTGATAATTTCCACAGCACTCCTCGGTTCGCTGTGCAAGAGAAAACACAAAATCCGTTCGTAAACCTGACTTTCGATACCAGACCAATTCCTGGCCAGAACGGCTTTTCACCATGATCGCGCAGATTCCATGCCGGAAAAGAAGGGGATTATGCTTTTCGGGACTAAAGCCATAACAAATCAATAATTTATTACCACTTTTGCATTTTGGATGATTTGGACAAAGGAAAAAAATACCAGGAAATTGACGCTAAGGCAAGGAAGAAATATGGAGAGCATTATCCTGAGTTACTACCCCGTCAGTCAGACGCTCCCGTTGAACATTCGCTGACTTCTTGCCTATCAGAAAACCCACTCGCAATCAGCGCCTTTTGCTCAGGATGCAGTTCAAGGATTTTCGGCTCATGAGGCCAGTTGTGTGGAAATAATTTAGTATTATTCCCTGGTTTTCTGACATAAAAAACAAGAAAATTGTTACATGGCATCAGTTGTCAGTTATCAGTAACAGCATATTGATATTCATTTATCCCCTTCAGGGATTTGCTGAGTCCTGGGAGCATCGCCGAGAGTTCTATTGTTTCCTGAATCCCTCAGTGCGGAAAACTGAAAACTGACAACTGCCCCCTACAAGTTCATCTTTTAAGATCCCCTCGTCCGCTTCAATTCTACCGTCAGCAAAATTTTCCTACAAAAACACAAATTGTCAAATTATTGACGACCCCCTAACTTGATATTTCAACATGAAATGAGTCACAGGATATGAGGGTACTTAGTTGATTTTCCATGGTTATCCCCCCCTAAATCATTTCTTGGCATATATATTGCTTCCGATACGAAATAACGAAATATCGAATAGTCGAAATTTCTTGACTAATTCATTTTTTGGCAAAATCCAGTTTTCCGCTAAGCACCCAGAGATCAGTAATGGTGAATGAAGACAAGAAAATGCTGCCAGTACCAGAAACAGCTACTTTATGTTGTGTGACCCGGAAGACGAAAACAACAACCTCCGCAGGTTCGGCCGTGCTAAAGAAGGCACCTGGGGACCCCAGGTGGTTGTAGCCTTGGCAATAACCCGGGAGGGAATCCCGGTTCGGTGTTGGGTGTTTCCCGGCAACACCACAGATGTGGACACAGTCGAGCAGGTGCGTAAAGACCTTGGAGGTTGGAACCTGGGTCGTGCCCTGTTCGTTGCGGACGCGGGCACCCTGTCATCAGCAGTCCATGGGTAAACGTACCACACAACCCCCTATCAAACCCGGCATATAATTTGCATATCAAAAACGGAATGATTTGAACATAACGGCCGTGGTAATGATACCGCTTATCGATCTACCAACGGCAAGGATGCATACGATGCATTGTCAGCCATTAAACGGCAAAGCTGCATCGAAAGGCCCCCGTCCGGATGATCTGCCCCACGTAATCGTGAGCGACATCGAGATGCCCAAAATGGATGGCCTGACATTTTGCAAGAAAATAAAGGGAGATACCGGTCTGAAGAAAATCCCCTTTATCATTTTTTCGAGTTTGATAAACGAGCAGATGGTTTTGAAATGCAAGAGCGTGGGCGCTGGCAGCTACGTCACCAAACCGGAGACAAATAAGCTGGTATCGATACTGGACGAAATCTGCTTGCGAGGCAGAATGTAAGAGCCTCGGCAATAAAGAGAAGGAAAATGGCAGACAAAGAGCTAACAGAGCAGGAAAAAATGGACAGGATGGCGACTGAGCTGTCAGCGGATATTGAAGACATCAACCAAGACGGCAAGGAAAGCGAACCGGAGGCTGAAAAATCCGCTGAGGCCGAAGAGGTAACAAAAGGTGAGGAACCGAAAGAGCCGGAGTCTGAAAGTGAAGGGGAAGACGAAGAGCTGACTGACCAGGAAAAAATGGACAGGATGGTGGCTGAGCTGTCTGCGGATATAGAAGATATTAACCAAGACGGCAAGGAAAGCGAACCGGAGGCTGAAAAATCCGCTGAGGCTGAAGAGGTAACAAAAGGTGAGGAAGCTGGAGAACCGGAGCCAGAAAGGAAAGGAGAGGAGGAAGAGAAGGAATCGGAAGCGTCCGGTGCGGATGAGAAAATAGACGGATACGAAAAGGCCACCACTGAGGAAGGCCAGGAACAGAAAGAGAAAGATCCGGAAAAACCTACCACTGGAAAAAAGGGGACCCCTGATAAACCAGTCCTTGAAGAGGAAACAGATGAGGACAAAACCGAAGACCCCGCCATCGGGCCGGATTTGTACCAAGAGGAATCTAACGCAGATGAAAAAGCAGGAGATGAAAAATCAGAAGAAGACACAGAGGCGTTGGACGAATACGAATACCCCGATATGGAAGAAGACGATCACGGAGGCAACAGACGAAGGAATGCTGTTGTGTGGAGTATCATTGCAATCCTGCTACTCGGGTCCGCCTCTGCCTGGTTCGTATACTGCAAGGATGTCAACATCTTGGAACACCCCATGGTGTCCCGATGGGTACAAAAACTTAAACTGACACCCGCATCTGAGGATGCCAATGATTTTGAACCCCCGCTACCCAAAAGCCCCGCTGCCGAATTGCACCTCAAGACCCCGCAGACTTCGGTTTCTTCGCCCCAGGCAGAAGCGAAACTGGGCCCTCTTACCAAATCCGAAATGTTCGAACAGAAAATGCAACAGATTCTGGCTGTCCGTGACAAATTGTCGGAGAAACGTGCGCTGGCAGCATCCATACGTGAAAGATTAAATGGACAGATATTGGGGCTGGAATTGGAAATTTCAGCTAAACAAAGAACGATGGAGATAACATCCTACACAGAGGCCGTTAAGTCCCCGCGTATTTACTACAATATCAAGCTCATTCAACAACTCAAAGCCTACACTTCTAAGCTTGCCGAGAGGATCAGATACTATGAAAATGGGTATGACAAAATGCGTTTTCGCTATCAAGAAGCAGATGATAGCTTTAAGATCATTGAATTATGGAGTGACAAGAAAACCAAAAGATTGATGAAAAAAATAGACAAGGCCACAAACGAGTATCAAGCAGAAAACAAGCCCCATATGTTTACAAATAAACAGATCGTTTTAGATACCCCTCGTAAGATCTGGACCGAAATCACACAATCCAAAATCCAAAATCACCTATGATATGCACCGTCAAGTTTTTGGACATATTCAAGAACCTGAAATGTAATATCGCTGAAGTTCTCCTGCGTGAAATCCAGGAAATCGAGGGCACCCTCTTCAAGCTCAACCATTAAGTCATCATCCTCATATCCAAGGCCGCTGAGCCTGACCAGATAATCCGCAGTATGGACAATATGGGCCAGTTCACTTCCCTTTGAAAGTGATGGGTAATGGTGGTATTGGATTGCAATGGTTACGTTTTCAGGGATATGCCACTTTCTGCAAATGTCAGATGCGATTTCAGCATGATCAAAGCCCAATATCGCTTTTTCAGCATCTAGAACCATCCTGGTTTCATCTTTCATGAAATCATCAAACGCGGCCTTTCTTTCCAAAACATACAGGTCAAGGATTATTTTGCCCACATCGTGAAGCAGCCCCCCCGTATAAGCATCACTTGCCAATTCACGATTCTTCTTTTCAGCAAGAATGCGTGAACAAAAGCCGGTGGCGATGGAATGCAGCCACAATTCTCCTGATTCAAATCCGTACCCCTTTAATTTCCTTCCCAACACATTTGAAACACCGACCGCAACAATAAGCTCCCGCAATGCTCGGAATCCAAGAAGGTTGCAAGCTTGATTTATGGAAGAGACATCTCTGCCCAAACCGTAATAGGCGGAATTTATCAGTTTCAGAATCTTAACAACTATCGACTGATCGGTCTCGATTATGGCGGCAAGGTCCTCCACATTTGAATTTGGATCGGCCATGATCTCTTGCGCTTTCGTCACCACTTCATGCATGGGCGGCAAATCGCCTAGAGATTTCAATATCCGGTTCTTTAATTGCTGAGCATCCTGTTCGCTTGCCTCGTGCAATGCCTTACCCCCCTCTTGGTTCTGCGGTATTTGAACTGATGAATCTGGGTGCAGACACAAAAAAATACGCTTTTTACATCTTGGATATGGGCAACATTTCAAGGGCGATTTCATATGTTATGTGCTTTCCAACGCCCTAGATGTTGTTTTTCTTGCAGTTCTATCGCACATTCACGAAAATTATGCAAGATTGGAAAACCAATTCTTCAAATAGCACCTTCGAAACACAGCGAGATTTCCCCTGCTCGATTCCCTTGCAATGAGCCAGGAGTTTGACGTCCCGGTTAACCGGGGCTTGCTTCCGCCGCTATTCTTGACAGAACCTCCCTTCGACATTAGAGCACCAAACCCCCTGAATAACTCATGAAGACTTTAACCATACCGTCATCTGGCACAATTTTTGCTTGCCAATAGCCGTTGCATAGGGCGCCTGAACTAAAGCCTCGGCAAAACAACGTAGCAGTTTCCAGGCAAAGGTTCCCGCCTCAGCGACCTCTGGAACGGCATACCCATAACACCTTGAATTGAGGAGAAAAATGGAAAACATTGAAATGAGACGCAGACCCAAGCTGGAACTTCTTTTTGAGGAGAACCTCGATAAGTTTAACAGCATGGTGGAAAAGGGCTCTCTCCCTAAATTGAGGGATTGTAATATCAGCGGTTTGGATTTGAGAAAGGCCAATCTCAGGGGATTAGACCTCTCCGGATCTTATTTTCGGAGCTCAAATCTTCGTGGCTTGGACCTTACAGGATGCAATTTGCAGGGGACAAGCATGCAGGGAGCATTGATAAGCGGTGTCCTCTTTCCAGAAAGTATATCTGCGGAGGAAATCATGCTTTCGGTGAAATATGGAACCCGAATTAGGACTTCCAACCCAATCGGGAATACAAAAATAGTCGCGGCGCTGCTTTCCGAAATCCGGGACGTTCTGAGGGACAAAGATTGAAAGTATTTCAGAAAAATGAATAGGGTCTACACTCGTTCTGCTTAGGAAACAGGCATGAAAATAGATAGATTGTTAGATATTGTTGCCAGAGGCGGAAGCGTTAGGACCGGTATCGATATCCATAATAAAGAGGGTGCTCTGCTTTTAGAGAAGGATGTCCGGGTTAGTAGCGTATTCTCCCGTGCACCGATACCAAAGGTGGACCCCTGGCAAGAAAGCCGGATCCAATCGATCTTGGGAGTATAAATATTGCTGAATCACCTCAAATGCAAATTGACAAACGAAGACCCTTGAATGCACCGACGGATGTCATTGAGTCATTGCCGACATATATAACAAAATTGCTTAAGGCAGAAGCGTAATTTAGGGGAACTGATTTGGAGAAAAACAGTACCCTTTGAATGTGGCACCAAACAAGGAGCTTTAATGGCAAATTTCTTGAAAAACAAAGAAAATGAGACCTCTGATATGGAAAGATTTATTGAGGAAGTCCGAGGCAATGCGAAAAAGAAGGGTGTCTATTTGGATGCTATCCGAGCGCTGTTACTGTTCATTAAGGATTTTTCCATGGATTTTGAAGAAACCGGTTCCGATCGATTTGCAAAGCAGGTTGATGACTTGTCGGAAAGATTCGTTACCGAAAAAAAAACGAAGACCGTTGAAACCATTTTTGAAAACTACAAAAAATCCATCCCCGCCTTCATCAGGAGGCAAAAGGAGTATTTGAACAACCGAGAAAAGGAACTATGGGACATCATCGGGCTACAGAGAACGGCGATTACAACCCTGGGTACGGAGAACCGAGATTACAATCGTAAGGTGTATGAGCGAAGCAAAGAGCTCGAAAGCATAACGATGCTCGACGATATCAAAACTATGAAGAAAAATTTGAAAAAGGAAGTGGCGTCAATTCAAGCGACCGTACGTAAGAAAGAAGAACAGGACAGACAGCGATTGGACGTACTCTCCAAACAGGTAAACAGACTTAACGTTGAACTGAAAAAGGTCAAGACCAAGGCAATGACCGATGGCCTCACCAAGGCATATAACCGTGAGGCCTTTGATAGCTATATACGTAAACTCGTGGACCGGAATACGATCAAACAATCACCCTTTTCGTTACTCATGCTCGATATCGATGATTTCAAGAATATTAATGACGGGTATGGACACCAGATCGGTGACCGGGTTCTGGTGGCCTTAGTTAAAAAATGCACTGAATTCATCCGGGATGAAGACTTTCTGGCACGTTACGGCGGCGAAGAATTCGTCATAGTCCTCCCGGGGGCATCACTGCGGAATGCTCTAAAAAAGGCACAGCGCCTCCGAAAAGCGATTGCAGGAACCCACTACACAACCGATAAGGAAAAGGGGGGCAACGCCCTCTCCGTTACGGTGAGTATTGGCGCGAGTTCATTTTGCAAAAACGATTCGGTTTCCACCGTCATTGACCGATCTGACCAGGCCCTTTACCAGGCCAAGAGAACCGGAAAGAACCGGGTTGTCAGCGAAGAGGAGATTGAATCTGAACCATCCGGAATGGCTAAACCCTAAAACACAAAATGTCTATTCTCCCTCCAGGGCCTTCTTGAGTTTCCCCGACAATGTGGCCAGTGAAAACGGTTTTTGAAGGAAGTCCTGCGCGCCCGCATTCAGGATTTTCCGGGCCAGCCCATCAATAGTATATCCGCTAAAAACAATCACTTTCAGATTCGGACGGGCCTTCATGAGAAGAGGATACAACTTTCCGCCTTCCATATCAGGTAAGTTTATATCCAATAGGGCAAGGTCAATCTGCCCATCAAAGGTCTCGGCTGTATGGATGGCATCTTTTCCGGTCCTGGCTTCTATAACCCGATAACCCAATGTCTCTAACATCTTCTGTGTAATATCAAAAACCGCCTCTTCATCCTCAATAATCAACACCGTCTTTGTCGAACCGACACCACTCGCATATAGCGCCTTTTCTTCCTTTGCCTTGCCCTCCACAGCAGGGAGATAAATGACAACCCTGGTCCCTCTGCCCAATTCAGAATCGACTGTTATCCACCCATCATGGTTTCGGATAATACCGTACGCAGCGGCCATATCAAGCCCTCGCACCGTGAAATGGGTGGTAAAGAAGGGCTCGAAGATCCTATCTCTCGTCTCTTGATCCATGCCGATTCCATCATCCTCAAAAGTGATAGAAACATAGGGGCCCGGTTTGAGAGCAGGACAGCCTTTTGCAAATTCTTCATCAACCGCCACGTTTCTGGCCGAAATCATAACACGACCCATATCTTCCATGGCATCGTCGGAATTGGTGATTATTGCGGATAAGACCATATGCATCTGTGCATTATCCGCCTCAATATTCATAACATCCGCCGGAAGATCAGTTTCTATTGCGATCTCAAGATCCGCAGTTTCCTTGATCAGGGGGATGGTATCCTTCAAAAAATCGGCCGGGGATATGATTTCTGGATTGAATTTGCCACCCCTTGCATAGGCCAGGAGTTGATTGGTCAAATGGGCCATTTGATGCGCAGATTCTTTCATTCGGGTGACATATCGGTTTAACTTATCATTCCCGGCAAGCTCCATTTCGAGCAATTCCGCATTACCGGTAATCGCAGACAGGGCATTGTTGAACCTGTGGGCAATCCCCCCAGCCAAGACAGACAGAACTTCCATCCTTCTCGATTGCAACATCTCTTCCTGAATATTCTTCATCGCCCTCTCCAAATTCCACCATGCGAAATCATCCTGCGCCTATTCGCCGGAAGAACCGTCTTCAGGTTTAAAGCGAGCAAGAAGCCGTTGCTCACTGAGTATCTTTTGATACGGGATGGACTTTACAGTAAGGAACATTCCAATGCTTTTTCCGCGCTTCCACGCAATTCTGCCCTCTATACCTACGGTTTGGCCATCATAAAATGCGATATTTCCAGTGACCCATCTCCCAAATTTAATTTCTTTATCAGCGGAAAACCTAACCCCTTTTTCAGAAATATCCACTATTTCAAACTCGTGTTTTCTGATCTTCAAGGTTGGCCTGATTGAGGCAGGGTATTCTATTCTAAAATATCCCCTTTTTTCCTGACGTTCACTCTTTTTATCATCCATAGAATTTCCTTATTGGAGATATCCAATCAAATATAGGTATCTATCAGCGTCCCCTTTGGTGCACCAACAATTTCAAACCCCGCTGATCCATAAATACGGTCCACCCCATCACGTTCATTTATTGTATGTTCAGATTCCCGAGCGAATCGACCAGCGTTATGGTTATGATTTACCAAAAGGCCACCGGCCCTTGAAAAGAAAGGAGGAAAAGCATGAACCGGCACAAGAGCAAGCGAAGTATCCATGTTTAAATGGTCAAAGCTTAAGACGGGGTTAAAAGGGAATGAATGTGCTTATATACCACAATTCAATTTATTGCAAGATAAAATTTTCCAAAAAAAATCGTAAGGGCTCGAAATTTGTGTGCAATTTATTTTGAGGTCCTTATAAATTCCGACCCATGTGAGATGCAAGTTTTAGGGAAATATCTATTAAACCTCTTCGCTTAAAGCCTTCTTGATGGCATTGACCAAGCCACGTCCGGTGACGGGCTTCATCATAACCGTTTTAATCCCAATTTCCCTGGCCCTCTCCTTGTAGATCCCTTCGTCGTAACCTGTGCTGAGGATGATCGGAATATCAGGCCGGATTCGCATGAACTTCTCAGCCAACTCCTCCCCCGTCATTTTGGGCATGATCATGTCGGTAATAACCAGGTCAAATCTGTCGGGGCGGTCGCGAAATGTTTCCAGAGCCTCTTCGGAACAGGTTTTCGATTCAACCTGGTAACCATAAGCTTCCAACATTTCTTTCCCCGTATTCGCAATTTCCTTGTCGTCATCAACAAAAAGTATTCGCTTTTTCCCTTCGACAGAAGGGGTGAACGAACCTGAGCCGGATTTCGTCCTTTTTTCTATTTTCGGGAAGAACAAATGGAAGGTTGAGCCTTTTCCCGGCTTGCTAAGGACCTCTATGGACCCTTCACAATTCTGGACCATTCCGTGGATCACGGCCAATCCCATCCCCCTCCCCTCACCCGCATCCTTGGTCGTGAAAAATGGTTCAAAGATCCTTTCCATAACCTCAGGCTCCATACCCATACCGGTATCCTTCACACTCAACCTGATGTATTCCCCCGGAGCCATATCATGATGAAGGGCCGTGTCATCCTGATCCAATTCAACATCAATCATGCTTATCTCCAGAACACCCGGCTTTCCCCCCATGGCATCAACCGCATTGGTGCAAAGGTTGATAAGCGTTTGATGCATTTGGGATGGGTCAGCCATGATTGTCGCTGATTGAGTTGGGATGTTTTGCCGGATTTCAATAGTTGTTGGAATGGATGATCGCAAAAACTTCAATAACTCTTTGGTAATGGGCATGATGTCCAGCGGCCTGGGCCTATGTTCGTCCTGACGGCTGAAACTGAGGATCTGCTGCACAAGATCCGCTCCCCGTGAGCAGGCCTTTTCCACGCGCTGGAGGTTTTTTTGGGCCACATTTCCCTCCGGGAGATTACCTGCTGCAAGTTCCGTATTAGCCATAATAATCCAGAGGATGTTATTGAACTCATGGGCAATCCCTCCGGCAAGCGTCCCGATAGCCTGCGCTTGTTGGGCTTTCCGCAGATTCCTCTCAGCTTTCCTTTCCTTGAACTCATGCATAAGCGTGACACAATAATGTATTTCCCCCTTTTCGTCATAAGTAGCATATGTCTGTTGCCAGATGGAAAAATGATTCCCCTTTGAATCAAGAACCTCCATCAAACCCTCCCAGGTTTCCCCTCTTTTAACGGCTGGTAGAATTTCTTGATGGTGTTTTTCAATGGATTTCTCCGGATAATAATCCCGGTAGTTGAGTGACCGGGCCACCTCCAGAGAACGGCCGAAAAGTTTTTCGTGAGCAGGGTTGACATAAATAAGCCGGCCACCCGGCTCGCTGACCGCAATGGCTTCGTTTGAAGCAACAACAACATCCTTAAAAAGATCCGGATTTCCCCCTGATTTGCCAGCATGATCATCTATCAACTTTGTCTTATGCTTTTCCATGACTATCGTTCCTTTGGGCAGGCGGGCCTGTTTTTTCCACGGAATGAATTCTGCGACTCAAGTAATTCATAATTGAATTATACCACTTTTTTGCCAAAATCAACCTCTGAACTCAGCTTTGAGTCAAAATTCTGACGCTCCCCTCGTTCCCACGCTCTGCATCGGAACGAGGGGAGCGGTGCGCGGAAACGAGAAAACTCCCAACAACCGTGATTTACTCCCGCAGTCCGATGATGGAATCATGGGGCACAGTAACTGGCACGAATCTTGAAAGATCCACTAAAGAATCCTGTTTAGATGTGTCAACTTGTCCAAAGAGACAGAAGTAGGGGATCTAAAAACGATGGTTGCTCCAATAAAAATATCAGCTTATATTATCGTGGCAGTATCTCTTCTTGCGGGGTGCGCCTACCAACGCAACGTTACTCTTCCGCCTGTAGACCTGCCGGAAGGGATTTTTTCGATCCCCCGGTCTAATAACTACGGTGCAGCGAGGGTAGCTGTTTTCTCATTTATTGCCCCCTCCAATGCTCGGGGAAAGGGAAGAGTTGCAGCTCTTTTTTTATGTCAGGAGCTGGAACGAAAAGGCGTATTCCGAGAGATTATTCCCCTGCCCGACATCAATGATATGACCATGCGCAACCTGATCAATGATGCTCGAATTAAGAGATATGACCTGATTATTGTCGGAGAGCTCCTTTACTATTTTGAGGGCAGTCTTTTGGTACCTTCCAGTGTGAAGGAAGAAATACGTGTTGTTAAAGTAAGGGGAGGAAAACCGCAGACCCTCTGGTACGCAAATGCAACGGAAACAGCGCAACCGGCTCTTTCAACCGATTATTTCGTCGCACAAGGGAAAGGGGCGCCTGCGCCGTCAACTGCGGTACTCATGAGAAGAAATGCTGAAAAGTTTTGTAATATGATCCTTGAGCTTCCCCCTCAGGCAGTTCAACAGTAATTATAAAGGTAACGAAGCTACAATATCGCGAATAGAGCAGATGATAGTCAGCTAAATTATGGAATGAGGATTATAGCATTATGCATAAGCGCCATAAAACAGGGACGGCCCCGCGCCTACAGTTCTTAAACTGTCTTCGAGAATTGTACCTCGTCTTCAGATATTTTTTTCCTTTCGTTTTTACAGTTTGGCTCATTTTAACGGGCATGGCGGGTTGTGCGAAAAAGACCACTCGGGCAACGAGCGGGGACGTGGCCTTCGCCCTGCCAGACCCGCAGCCCTACTCAAATTTGCTTGAATCGAGCTATGCAGCAGCCGACAGTCTTGGGAAGGGGTTGCGTTTCCGCGGGCTTTCACTAGATGAGTCGGTTTTGGCAGCAAGCTTCGTCAACATTGACAATCTGACTGAATCCTCCACCCTGGGGCGAATCGTCTCAGAACAGATTGCGAGCCGTTTGGCCCAACATGGTTTTAAGATCGTTGAGGTAAAGCTACGCCAGGAGTCCATATTCATCGAGGAGGGTAAAGGGGAATTCCTACTGTCCCGCGAGGTGCTGAGCTTAGGTGAAACCCGCGGCGCTCACGCGGTGCTTGTGGGGACTTATGCCGTCTCAAAGGACTTCATATTCATATCTGTACGAGTTGTCCGTACTGAGGACAATTCCGTCGTAACGGGCTATGACTACGAATTATTGAACGATGCAACGACAAGATCGATGTTAAGGTAGAAAAAACCCTGTTCCGGAAGGTTCGTCGGAGCCACGACTCAGCGTTGAGCGGAAAGAAGTACCATTTGGGTTCCCATATCCCATCTATTCACGTTTGGCAACTTCCGGGCCTTCTTAAAGGAAACAAGGGCCGCTCGAGATTTTTTCCCCCATTTGCCGTCAACCTTTGCTGTGTAGTATCCAAGTCGATATAAATGAGATTGGACAATTTTTGCCGCAAGAGGATTTGAGAGTTCAAGAAAAATCGTTCCGCTTGAAACGGAGTCCTTTTTAATGGCTGATATTGAATTGCGATTCGCTCCCTTCGCTCTTTTGGGTACCTGTTTCTTGCTCACAGCGGCACTATTGAGGTTTTTTTGAGCGAGCGCTTTCAGCAGATCATCCATTTTAATAGAAAAATTGTAGGAAGAGAGGATTGCGTTGTCGAGAGTGCTCACAAGCCTCGTCGACACGAACGCCCGATTACCGGCAATGGTATATGTCCCGACAAGTATAGCCTGGGCGTCCTGGCGATTATTTATTCTTTTCATATCTCTGGACAGGACCAGCTCCCCATTTCTTTCTTGAACAAGCACTTTACCATTACTCAGTCTGATATCAATCACCCGATATCCGTGCTGAGAGAACCTGGATGCTATCTGAACGCCTACCAGCCTTCCAAAGGCGGAGGTTTCCTTCAGGTTGTCGAGATTCACAAAGCTGGTCGAAAGTATTGGCAATGTCCTGTCCAGGTAGTACAGAAGATTCCTCTCCAGCATGTCTCCGGCGGTATAGGAGATATCATCTAAATCAGAACCGGAACGTGACGCGTAGACCTCCCCTTCCGTGCCTGCCCAAAGACAAAGGGACGTAAGCAATACGGCCATTGAAATAATAGAACATCTCTTTCGTCGGTTCATGACAACCTCCTTATTTGGTCTGCAATTCCTATTGGACCTTCCCGCAATGCGGGTTGATTATACCCTCTTACCATCCTCTGCATACAATATCGGCCATATTGAGAAATACTTTAATGAAAATCGGTTTCGGAATCTTAACCAGTACCGAGGGGGACCCGGGAACATCCATAACGAGGAATTTGCCGCAACGGGAAAATATTTCCGCCTGGCGTAGTGCTTCTCGCCCTTACGGGTATTTTGCTTGAACGAAAACCCGGGAATCAAAAATTTCCCCACATAAATTTTCAGCTATAATCATGTAAAACGGGTTTCATTAGTCCAAAATATACAATCCAAAAAAGGATATTTACGATTCATCAGGCATGAAATTTGCATATAAATGACTGTGAAAGCGCTGTTTGATCTTAGAAAAGTTTGGGTTGAAGGAGGGAAGTTACTATGTTTAAGCGAGTGTTAGGGCTCAATGTTTGCCTGGTGGTTTTACTTACAATGGGAGGATGTTATTTAGGTTCGAAGGCACCTGCCAAACCCGTCACTTCCAAAATGCCTGTTCCAAATGCATTTCGGCTGAGCACTCAACAGAAGATGCAGGCAGCCCACCATTGGAAATTGCTTGCAGAAGACGTTGCCCACCTTGTCGCGGAAAAAATCGATGGCAGCTATCAAGAGACTCTAATCCCCATATATGTGGCGCCCTCAGGAATAACACCGTTTGAAAAGGCCTTTCACGACCTCCTCTTAACCAGTCTCGTAGAAATAGGCCTGGACGTATCCAACCGGCCTGAAGGAAATCGACAACTCACCTTTGATATTCAGGTGATAACTCACCATCAAAAGATTCTTAGGTCAGGAGCAGTCGTTTATGAGTCCTTGGCGCCAGGATTCTTTGTACAGCGTGGCACGCCTTCTTTGTACGGGCCGGAAGAAGAGACCGGCGGAGGCGAAATTCTTGAAGACAGTGCTGAAGTCGAAGTCATTGAACACCATGCGGAACTGAATATCGAAGCCGGAGAGTACGCTGTTGAACTGCCGAAAAATGAGATCATAGTGACCACATCACTTATGTTTAGCGGAAAATACATCATGAGAAACTCGTCTATTTATTATATAAACGATCCTGATTGGTCACAGTATGTACTCAAGTCGAGATACAAAGACCCGGCAGTTGCCCAATATAGGCTTGTTGATGAATAGGAAGGAAACGGATTTACTTTATCGGACAGGTCTTTTTCTTACCTTTTCTTTGAATAAAAGGCAGTTCGTCCCTGAAGAGCTGCTGCGAACAACGATGCTTGACAGTTGACGGCTTTTGAATCCAAAACCCCGACAGCCATGAGGGAAGTTTTTGTCCCAGGTAACGTAATAATGCCGGCACTTATGGCAGTCAATGGAGCTCATCTGCGTAGGACACCGCCTCTGCCATCGACTATTAATCCCATATTATCGAGCATCCGCCAGGCCCTACGGTGTTCTTCGTCATCATTGTTGAACGATCCGGACACGATTGAATCCATCACCTCATCACTCACTCCGGCCTTCTTGAGCTCAATAATATCCTGAGGACTCAGGGATTTAATCGACTTTGTGCCTTCACCGTAAACCACAGGATCTGAATCTTTCATGAAAGAGCCTTTCTCGATGATCCCCCGGATGGCTTCATCGCTCAGGCCGGACTTTTTCATATCCAGGATCCCGGCTACAGTAAAAGCGCATGTCTCAATCACTTTCTGATCTATTATGGTCTGGATGGTCTCCCCACTGATTCCCGCATTTCGCAGTTTGACAATGTCTTCGCTATCTAGCGAAAATGCCGGGCCTGACATAAGGAAAAGACCCAAAATTGAGACCAGAACGCACAAATTACCCTTATTCATTATCTTTCACCTCAGGAAATCTATAGAAAATCTATAAGACTTTTCTTGTTGAACATCTTGGCTGCCGTGGCCAGGGAGACCTCATAGGCTGTTTCCTGGGCCTGCAGCTCAACAATCGCTGTTGCAAGGTCGGCGTCTTCTATTCTGGATAGCATATTCACAACGCTGTCTTTGAACTT
>Ga0233431_1002595_pt1 | contig 24783 bp, 17 predicted proteins | sample SI_118_April2016_FD_179867 | JGI IMG/M metagenome (GOLD analysis project Ga0233431, IMG submission 179867) | Seawater microbial communities from Saanich Inlet, British Columbia, Canada - SI_118_April2016_200_MG | ecosystem: Environmental > Aquatic > Marine > Inlet | place: Canada: British...
TCGGCTATAGCTCCTTGGCCAATGCAGCAAGTATAGCATTGAACAGTTCGAACTGGCAGGGGACTACCGGCGCACATTACTGGGTCATTACTGAACCAGGAGCATACTATTTGGATGTGGCCAGCCCTTTCATCACAACTCACTCCTTTGCCATCGTGCTCAATGCCTCAGATATTATTCTGGACGGAATGGGGAAAACCATTACAGGATCAGCTGTACCGCCTTCGGTTGGCGGATTCCCTCCGCCGGACGGGACTTCGGATAAGTATGGCGTACGCGCCAATGCCGGCATACCCAGTTCCGGCATCCAAGTAAAAAACTTAAACGTTGAGAAGAAATATTTCGGTGTTATCTATGAAGCCGTAGCCTCAGGAAGAATTGAAAATGTTACCGCAAACAATAACCATACTGGCATTTACATCTGGGATGGCGACTATGCTATAGTAACCGGAAATACTGCAGGAAACAATCTTCATTCCGGCATCGTTTTTGATGCTGATGCTTGTATAAACAGCTATAATACTGTTTCTAATAACATCACCAGCAACAATGGGCAATTTGGAATCCTGTTATGGCTTCCTACCCCTAACAGCACAATTACAGGTAATACCGCAAATAACAATGGTAATTCCGCTATAGCCCTTTCATTAGACAGCGATTATAGCACCCTTACCCAAAACACTGCGGCCTATAACGCCAACGGTATACATGTAAAAAGTTCAAACACTGCACTAGACTCAAATACTTTGACATACAATACCAATATCGGTCTGTGGCTCGAATCATCGAATAATAGTAATATTTCGAATAACGTGTCTATGAACAACCAAACCGCCGGAATTTGGCTCGATTCTTCCAGTACCAATTCTTTGACTACGAATAACTGTGACAGCAACTTAAGCCATGGAATAGTCCTCAATTCCAGCTCTAACAATAACACTTTGACCGGTAATGCTGCTAGTGGAAACACACAAGTTGGGATAGTACTTCAATCCGGGTCCACGTCTAACACTGTCACAGGGCATACAGCGAACAACAATTCTTACGGAATAAAAGTCATTAGTTCTATCAGCAATGAAATAAAAAACAACACCTTGACGGGTAATCTAAGCACTGGTCTGCTGCTTGAAACCTCGGCCAATGGCAATACCATTTCAGGCAATCAAATCACGGGAAACACTACCGCCGGAATTTGGCTCGATTCTTCCAGTACCAATTCTTTGACCACTAACAACTGTGACAGCAACTTAGGGCATGGAATAGTCTTAAATTCCAACTCCAGCAATAACACCTTATCCGGTAATACAGCCAGTGGTAACTCACAGGTTGGAGTAGTGCTTCAATCCGGGTCCACGTCTAACACTATCACGGGGCATACAGCGAACAACAACTCGAATGGGATAATGGCCCTTAGTTCAAATAGCAATTCTATAACAAAAAATACCTTTTCAGGAAACCAGAATAATGGATTGTGGATCGAATCGTCATCTGGAACCAGCATAACGGATAATACGATTACCGGTAGCCAAAATGCTGGAATTTTGCTCATTTCATCTACAAATGACACGGTTTCCGGCAATGATATCAACAGCCATAAATTCTGGGGAATCTTTTTGAGCAATAGCAGTGGTCAGACCATTTACAACAACAAATTCATCAACCCAAGCGGAAACGCAGGTTTTGCAGGTTCTTGTTCTAATATCACCTGGAATACTCAGAAAACCTTGGGCAATAGTATTGTTGGCGGACCTTATTTAGGAGGAAACTTCTGGGGAAAACCGGACGGAACCGGTTTCTCACAAGTGACCGCTGACAGCAACGTGGACGGCATCTGCGACTTACCGCACACCCTTTCCTCAGGTAATGTGGATGCATTGCCGCTTCACGTATATTCAAGTCAGACACAGACAGTTCGCTATGTTAACCCGAATGACGGCACATGTAGTACTCATAGCCCCTGTCACGCCACCATTCAAGATGCCATCAATGCCTCAGTTTCCGGCATTACCATTAAGTTGGTTCAGGGAACCTATGCTGAAAGTTTTGCACTAGTTGAAACCATAGATATTACCATTGAAGGCGGCTGGGATTCTACATTTTCCACTCAAACACCACACGCAACAGTTATTAAACCGCCTACAATCACCAAAGGATCGATCAACTTTAAAGAAATGCTGATTAGACCTTAAATCTCAGTCTTTGCCATTTTTTTGGCAAAAGTATGAATTACCCATTGCGGAATCACCTTTTTAAGAGCACTATTGGTGCTTGACAGGCGCAGGACGATAAAACATAAAGTTATATTAGGAAAAATTGGCAACTTAGAATTTCAAAGTTTTTTTAGGAGGGCACAGATCATGCGAACGAATAGTTTTTTTTCAATGAGAAAATTTCTTGGGTGTTTATTTGTAGCCTGCCTCTTTTTTTCTTTTCAGACAGTATACGCCCAGGACGATGAAGGGACCCCCATCCAAAAAGATATTTATTTGGGCTCACAAATATTTGGCACCGAGGACCTGCCTGATACTCTGACCGTTTCTCTGTACGGTTCCGAATCTGCGACCACACCACTTGGCACTCAGATTTTCCCAAGGGGAGAATATACGCTCGACTTTGATTTCAATAAATCCAATGGCGTAATTTTAGGTCCAATAGCCAGGCTCAACGTAAGTTTTACCAATAAACTGAACATGGGAGAAGACCCCGATAACCCGAATCGCGTGAAAGAATTATGGTCCGAGGTGAGCATCGAGGGAAAAACTGTCGGTGATAGAACAACGGTATCTGATGAAGCCATGGTCAGGCTCCTTCTTGCCAGTGATGCCTCCATAGCTACGTATCTCACCCTCGCCTATGAGGGGGATGGCAATCCGATCACGACCATCTATAAGGATTTACCGGTTTCTACCCTGGGGGAGGCGGGCTCAGCCAGTTCACTCAAGAACTATTTCAGTGCCGTTGTAACCAGCGGTGACCAAGTAAGCGTGAGCGAAGCAACGAGGGCTGACTTCTGGTTGGCCGGAACCGGGGGTATTTATTACGATGGCAATGTTGGTGTTCATGATTCGGCACCAAATCGAGATTTATCAGTTAAATACTCTTCAAATCAAGGTTCGTTGGCGTACCTTCCCGCAATCACTGTTGCCAATACCAACACGACGGCGGGGGAATTTTCTTTTGCTTCCTTCGAATTCAGCGGGGCGAACGAGGGAGTGATAGGGCAGTTTTTTGCCGACGGAAGCGGTTTCTTCATGGGTGGAACACCAAATGTTTATTTCAGAGCCACAACTGATTCACCAATGTTGTTGGGTACAAATAATACCGTGAGGATGGTCATTTCCAATACAGGCAATGTTGGCATCGGGCTCGGGACCACCATGCCAAGTAACGCGCTTGATGTATTTGGAACGGTCAGATGTAAGGAATTGATCGTTACGAACACTTGGGCCGATTTTGTATTTAAAGATAACTATAAACTGCCGGCTCTCAATGAAGTCGAGGATTTCATTTCCAAAAACAAGCATCTTCCTGGGATTCCTTCGGAGATGGAAGTCAAGAAAAAAGGCGTCAGCGTCGGGAGCATCAGTTCAAAACTCCTGCAGAAAATTGAAGAACTCACCCTGTATGTCATAGGCTTGAAAAAAGAAAATGATTTACTCAAAGGCCAAATTGCAGCTGTTCAAGCGCAGATCGATGGACGGAAGAAATAGTGGGGGCATTCCACATTTGTTTTTTCATATTCCGCGTTGGACAATCTTCCCCCGGTTTAATTGTACACCTCAACTTTAACGGGGGCGGTCACCCACACAGCTCTGTACGCTGTAGATGCCGAACGGAAATGGCGCACAAAGAGTTTCTTCACAACTCTCCCAAAAGTCATGTGTCTTAATAGAGCGAAACTCTATTAAGACATCCCTGAATTATCAAACACTGAGAGTTCCCCAGCAGGGGCCCGTGGGTTTGTCTAGGAGAAAGAAACAGAGCACTATTTCTCAGCTATTACAAAAAATCCGCTTGCAATCTTTTCAGAATCGGGGAATCGCGTAATCATGATATCGACATATTTCAATGGAAATGTCATCAGCATAAGAGACAAAAACACAATATCATGAATTCTTTTGCTGCCAAACGATACGACTATCGACACCCATTCCTGTAGAACCCAAAGCATCCCCGATGTCGGCCCCGCTGCTATACCAGCATCAATATTACTGAATTCACTAAACAGACTCTTTAAGCCCGGCAGAGTCCACCGTTGATAATCATAGGGTGCTGCATGAAACGGCTGCATAAACGGAAGAAAACAGATTGCCCTCCCTTTGCTCTTTAGGATTCTGTGCATTTCAGCCACAACGTCTTCAGGACTTTTTACATGTTCAAGCATCCCAACGTTGATAATCATATCCACAGTATTATTCTCTATGGGCAAATCTTCACAATCCGCAACAATATCCACCTCATCAAAGGCAAAAATATCTACATTGATTATATCAGTTCTATTTTTCAAATGGACCGGACCGCTTCCCAAATTCAAAATAATCCTGGACATATCGTAATTCTCGAGGACTTTTTCTAGCTCTTTGAATAGCCTTTTACCATATACAGGGGCAAAAACTTTCAAGAGGAAATAGTAAAGCTTTCCGTACCGTTTTAGAACATCCTGTGTCTTCCCCAACATTCCTGACCCAGCCGTATCTTGGGATTTCCGATCCCCCGGCAAAAAGCAATACACGTCGTTTTGTACGGTATAATGCACATTTTTCTTTATGATGCCATTAATTTTGTCTCTTTTTTTCATATTAATTGCTAGCATCTACTTCTTAATCGCCAAAGGATGGGCGCACGAGCAGATAAATAATTATCGGGCTTGCCCAAAAAAATTAAAAACACCATCAATTACCCTATCCTGGTCTTCTCTTGTTAATTCGTAATAACAGGGTAGGCGCACAAGCCGCTCACTCAGGGTTTCCGTAATAGGTAGATCTCCCTCTTTATAACCCATAGCCAAACCCATGGGCGATGTATGAAGCGGAACATAATGAAACACCGCATTGATATTTTTCGCTTTCAAGTAAGCAATCAGCTCATCACGATCACTGAGAGCTGTATTAATTAGAAGATAAAAGAGATGTGCGTTGTGGCTGCATTCCTTGGGACATGCAGGCATACTTACGAGGCCACGCCCATTTAGCGGGGAAAACTCCTTGAAATAATACCTTGAGATTTCGTTTCTCTTTCGCGTTATGGCATCTGCCTCTTCAAGTTGCGCGTAGAGAAAAGCGGCTACTATCTCCGAAGGAAGAAAAGAAGAGCCAACGTCCACCCAAGTATACTTGTCCACCTCTCCACGGAAAAACTTATTACGGTTGGTTCCTTTTTCACGTATGATCTCAGAACGTTCAACAAGACGTTTATCATTAACAACCAGAGCACCGCCCTCGCCACAGATAAAATTCTTCGTCTCATGGAAGCTATAAGCGCCTAAATGACCGATAGTTCCCAAATAGCGGCCCTTATACGTTGCGTTCACCCCCTGCGCCGCATCCTCTACGACCAACAGATTATGCTCTTTCGCAATCTTCATTATCGTATCCATCTCACAACTAACTCCGGCATAGTGTACCGGCACAATAGCTTTCGTATTTTCATTAATAGCGGCTTCAATAAGGTTTTCATCAATGTTGAGCGTATCAGGACGGATGTCAACAAACTTGATGTGCGCCCCGCGAAGAGCGAATGCGTTGGCTGTTGAAACAAATGTAAATGAAGGCATTATGACTTCATTTCCCGGCTCAATGTCACAAAGTATAGCGCACATGTCAAGCGCAGCAGTACACGAATGCGCTAGCATAACCTTACCTGCGCCAAACTTTTGCTCCATCCACTCATTACACTTCCTGGTAAAAGCACCATCTCCAGCAAGATGCCCGCCCTGAACAGCCTGGGCAATATAGTAAAGTTCTTTGCCGACAATAAAGGGACGGTTGAATGGAATAAAAGTGTTCAACAGCTACCTCCAGTTACGTTCTGCTATTTTTAGTGTTTGCCGATTCATCCCTGAACCCCAACAACAATACCTGCCATAATCAGCAAGACACCAAGCATTTTTGGCAAAGTGATTGCCTCATGAAATAATAAAGCGCTAATTACAATTATAAGAACAAACGATAGACTGGTGAAGGGATATGCATAACTCAACTCAAACTTTGTCATAGCTGCCATCCAGCAGATAGACGCGACAAAGGCCGCAAGAAATGCTGAAAGAATCCAGGGATTGAAAAACATTTGTAGGAGAAAAAAGATCTTGTCGCTAAAAACCTGCGGCAACGGCCCTACTTTCGCCATCTGCCACTTTATTATCAACTGGCCATAGACTGTGAAAAGGATTGTGCCGAAAATATATAAGTAACTCATATAAACGCTGTATCTCATTTTTTGAATGAACCGCTATTCTCGCATCGCAGCAACATCTTAACAAAAATAATCAATCAAACCATTTATGGAGCGTATAGTACGAATCCCCAATCGCAAATCCCAACCTGGTCCAAATTCTTTGTACTTGAGTATTTATTAATTGAGTTGAAACAACCATGCTTCGCATGCCCTTTGAAACAGACCATCGCATTCCATTGATCATAAATGAACGGTATATTCCCATTTTTCGAGCTGATGAATCAACACAAAACAAAACGCCTTCACTTTCATCAGAGCTATCAATCCGCAAGGTTGCGAAGCCTACAACGCTACCATTCAATTCCGCTACCAGTACCTCATCAGCAAAATCACGAGAGACACACGAATTGACAGCCCAGGATACATACACTTCATCACATTTAGAATTATCTAATCTTTCATCCGCGTGATAATGTCCATAGTACCCTCGAAACGCTTCGCTGGCAATAGTCTTTACGTTATCCTCTTCACCTAATCGGAACTTCCTTATCGTGACTTTATCGATATCTGAAAAAATCGGGGTATTCGTAAGGTCCATCGAATAATAAACCAAGGTATCCATCAAACGGAAATCCTCTCTTTCCATTGCATGGATAGCACGAAAATCGTTGGTAGGACAACGTGCGATAAGCAGCATTACGTTATTGTCCCGGCAAAAATCCATTATCTCCGGTAAATTATCAGATGTAACCTTAAAGGCCTTTGCGATTCTTATTCCGAATCGATCCTCATCAATATCAGAGACATAAACAATCTTTTCGTTCAAAATCATTTTCTATCCTTTGCAATATCTGAAGCGGAGCCAACTATATCTCGTATGACACAGTATGGCCTAGACATGGCCCTGTAATGCATTCTAGCCAAATATTCACCAATAATCCCCAAACCAAATAATTGAACTCCTGAAAAAATTGAAATGACCGCCGCTAAAAACGGGAATCCTGGAACGCCGCTGCCTTCAAACAGATACCGCCCTACAACATAGACTAAAACAATAAACCCGAACAGAGAAAACCCAAAGCCAACAATACTCGCCAGCCGGAGAGGCAATGTGCTGAAACCAGTCATCATGTTAACGGCGTGAGTTAGCAGTTTTCTAAAATTATAGTTTGACAAACCTTCCCTGCGCTCATCGTGACGAACAGGGATTGCCGCAAATCGTGTCGTCCCCCATGTAAGGAGCACGTCAATTGAAACAAACGGCCCTTGGTAATCGGCAAATGCCATGCGTATACCAGAACGAAACGCTCGAAATGCACTGGCATTTCGGGCAACTTGAACGTCCATCGTGCTTTTCATAACCAGTTTCGTCACATGAGAAGCCATATCTCTCCAAAAACCGTGTTGCTGCTTTTGAGGGGTTCCGTATACAACATCGTAGCCTTCTTGAAGTTTTCTAAGAAGCTTCGGAACTTCCTCAGGCGGATGCTGCAGGTCATCATCCATTGTAACAATAATTTCATATCGGGCGGATCGAATGCCGCACAAGAGCGCATTGTGTTGTCCATAATTCCGCATGAGATTAATACCGCGTACCCACGAATGGGTGGAAGACAGATCACGAATCACATCCCAGCTCTCATCAGAACTCCCATCATTGACGAAAATCAATTCATATTCCGTTGCCTCCACTTCCAGTATTGGCTGCAAACGTTTTACTATCGCGGTTAATGTCTGCTCACTGTTGTAAACTGGAATTATTACGGAAATGTTCATTTTACAGTCGTTCAATATGGTTATTTTTTTCAATTATCATCTATCTCCATGGCATCCGTCCGCCTAGTCCTTCCAGAGCAAAACCATCAGCAGTCTGGTAGATCTAACGGCCTCACAAAAGGGCATCCTTCATTTTTTTAGTTTACACTTTTGCCACATCTGCCTACTTCCCACATTTCAGAGTTGGGGCCCCTGTGTATGTACTCCCATCCAATCATTGCCAGGAACCTCCATGATGCCGTCATTCCGGGCATGCCCGGAATCCAGGAATTTCGCCGACCTCTGGATTCCCGCAGGAATGACGTGGATGCAATGTCTCGAGATCGCCCCTGTAAAAGTGTAAACTACTTTTGGGCTCTACGAAGGATGCTTTTATCGGAAATTCATCGTACTGAAATATCACCGATTAAGCACCCGAAGTCCCTAATATCGGGAGATGATTTAAATATTTTCGGAGTGAAAAACTCCACGTAAAAATACGTTTTTCCATATTTTGTCAGGTCAATCACCTGTTTTTTCCAACCCTCCCCTAAATTGGCCGGCTCGGGTTGAACAGCTATGCCATTGATCGTTATTCCCAGTCCTTGAAGTGGGCACCGATAGGCGAACTCCATAGTATGAAGTAGCGATTTCCCCGCAATTATTACACCATTCGCATTAATGCCATGCATCCAGCGAAAAGGTCTCTGGCTTGGATATGCTTCACGCGGATACCACCCGTCAAGGAAGTGAAATTTGCCAAGACTTTTCCCAGTGAGTTGGATGCCGGCCACCAATCGTTCAATATCGAGTCCTTGTTTGCCCGATGCATCTACGTCCACATGGAATACATACACACCATTCGCCTCAGCAATAAGGTTAAGATAGGGGCTCTGTTTTAACCTCATAATAACCCAGGGATCAACATTTGGCTCAAAACCTGTGGCATGGGCGACTAAATGGGTGATCCCTCTTCCCTTGAAACGCTCCATCATCTCCCTGTCAAAACGCCCCTTGTTAACGGGAAGGAAATCACGGATGATACGATTCCACTCCTTAGGATACATCGAACTGTGCCCCGTGAACAGGCGAAGATCGTATTTTTGAGCGTAATAAAGAAAAGTGGCATTAAAATAATGTGTCGCTTCCACCTGATTAGGTATGGTATAAATTATTCCTTTGGCTCCTCGTATTGTTTCATAGGCGTCATTGTTGGTTTCAAGCCTCACCATCAAAGGACGGGTGTAGTTATAGTCGAAAATAATAAGGATGGCCACTGTGACAGTAATCCCCCATACCCAAAACGATCGCTTAGCGCTTTTGGATTTCCACATGGAAATTAACAGATGAACAAGAAATCCGAAAAACAAGGCGAAATAAAAACCAGCAGTATTCATCAATCGCCCAGGAGTTCTAGTAGAGTTTGCCCCTGGAATGTGGTCAAAATACCAATGATACATTTTCACATTGAGTATGGAATCGAGGTTTGGCCCGAAGCAGAACAAGTAGCTAATGACAAACACCACGCCACTAAGGATAAAAATAGTTATGTCAGATCTCGACAAATTGATGCTGACTTTTCTCAGGGATAGAGCTACGCCAAATACAATGAGAAAGATCGGAACAGTTAAGAATACCCAGCCTAAATAGACCGATTTTTCATTGCCTGACCATACTTGGAACATATTATCTGGCAATGGCGAATGAAACTGGGTCTCAATATAATTTTGGCCCGACGATAAGCCTGACATGCTAAGCAAGTTGCCAATATAGTGAAGATAGAGAAGTACCGGCAGTAGGGCAAGGAGTACCAGGCCGACAGCTCGCAACTTACTCGCCATGGGAAAACCCGGTTCCATAAGAACCTGGATTGAACGTCCCGCAAAGTAAGGCAACGAGAATAAAGAGAATAAATAAAACGCCTGAAAATTTGAAGTAGCATAGAGTAAAAGACAAACACCAAAAACCAAGATGTAGCGTAGAGCAAGGGTTCTTATGCTCTTCTCAAAAAACAGCACAATAAGAGGCGGCCACATGAGATCAACACCATAAACCATCTCACTGAACAGGAATGACGTTCGGTGGGGCAGTAGAGCAAGCACCAACGAAGAAAGCAGGGCAGCAGGATGGGATCGTATAAGCCAAAAAACAAGCAAATACATGGCCCCTCCCACCAGTGGAAAGGACATGAGCGCGATCAGATTGTATGAAGCGACATGACCGAATATGGTCGCTAAAACCAAATGCAAAAGGCTGAAGGGAAAGAAGATCCAGCCTTCGCTGAAGGCCTCCCCCTTGGAAGTGAAATTGTATTGGTAGCCGCTTTCGTACAACGGCCGATTTTTCTCTAAGTTATGCTTTGGGAGGCTGTAGCGATAAAGCTGTTCAAAGTGGTCGCCGGGCAGCATAAAATGAGAAGCCTCACTACCTCCACTAGGATGCCTTGGAACCGCCGTGGATATGTTAGAAAGGAACAGCCCGCCCGCATAAAATGCTCCAATCCCTAAATAGATAAGTAACAGCGTTACCACCAATACATATTTAGAAAAGAACAAACTGCGTAGATTATTCAACATGCAAAAGCATTCCTTGTTTAACACCTCAAGAATTCAGCAATTTCTGCGGATATCTTGTTTAGGCTATGTTTTTTTCGAATATACTGCTTTGCCTTATGTGACAGACCTTCCATTAGGCGAGGATCATCTAAAAACCGCAAGAGGCTCTCATACAACTCTTTATCTACATTTTCATTTTCCACCTTGATCGCCACGTCATCTGGCAATTCTGAAAACCAGGCGTCATCGCTGACAATGCAGGGCTTTCCAAAACCCAAGGCTCGAATGATGGCCCCTGAAGTCTCACCCATGCTCGGATAACGCAAATTGATCACCACGTCAACATGCTGGATAAAGCTGTTAAACTCCCCTAAATCCACATAGCCCGTTTTTCGTATCTGAGGCCCTAAAGATGCATCCACATAGCTGCCTTCGCCGACCATTAGATAAACCAGTTTATTATTAAATTTGCCATTGAGTGAGTTCACGACTTGACAGATGACATGGTTCAATTTGGTTTTATCGATGTAGCCGAAGGAGCCTAAAATGAGCGCGTCTTCGGGGATTCCGTACTTATGGAATAAAACCCTTTTTTCAATAATCGAATTTTCATTCCTGATTGATGCAACATGGTCTACCATACTTATCTTTTTTATCTGCTTAGGCTCTTTCTCCGTCCCGGATATTTTTTTATAGGCGTAGTCTGAATGCACCATGATCTTGTTTCCAGACTCAAGTATTTCTGAATTCAGCGGCAGATAGGGCGCAAGATGCTTGCATTCCAAAAGGTTCTCACCACACCTGGTGAATTTCTTGATTCGATTCAACCCTTGAGCTCCAGCCATTTCATATATTTTTGAATAGAGCATGTCTCTATTCTGGTAAAAACCGACTGTTAAATAATACAAAACCACATCATGCAAAATGATAAGCCCTGGACAAGTCAGGGCCGCCTCATATATATAACCGTGAAATCGTGGGTTATTGCCCATGTTATATATTCTGTAATCAAACGAATTGGGCATACGCGGATTGTTCTTATAAACCTTCACACCAAAGTCTTTATAGAGGCTCTTGTTGGTAAGCCTGTAATCATCAACTAACAAAGTAATATCAAAATACTTCCTGAGCCCATATATCAGCACCTCGGAATAGTCCGAAATGCCACTCGCCATGGGGTTGAAGGGACTTGCATATAGCAGTCTTTTTCTTTTGGCATCCGACATTCCTAAATCACTCCTAGCAAAGAATCGATCACATAGTCCCAAGCGATGTTTTTTCTAATAATTGAATTGTAACCATTCATGCCCATTTCTTTGGCGAGATTTTTGTTTAAAGACCATTCATCAATTCTTTTAGCAATAGCCTTTGGGCTCGTTTCCAGAACATATCCATTTTCATCGTCAATGAGAAATTCAAGCGGACCACCGGCATCCTCATGCACAATCACCGGCTTTTTTGAAAAAAAGGCCTCCAGCGTTACATAGCCGTAATCTTCGTCGTAGGCGCCGAAATAGGCCCCTAAACAGTTGGCATAATACTCAATTTTCTCCTCTTCCGTAATAAACCCCAAAAGTTTCACTTTGTTTTCGAGACCATATCTCGAGATTATGGAATTCAATTGAGCCCTTTCGTTCTCGGACCCTTTTCCCGCCAGGTAAACCTTTGTATCAGTCTTCATAAATCTAGCGGCTTCCACCAGAAGTCGTTGACGTTTCATTTTATCAATCCTGCTGGGATAAAAAACGTAGTTTTCGAATTCTTTGCAGAAGAGTTTTTCATGGTTTCTAGGCGGGTGATAGAGCGTAGTAGCAGAAATGCCATTGTACTTTCTCAATCTCCTCGTTGAATTCTCTGCAATGGTAAAAACTCTCCTCGCCTCTTTAATAAACATATTATCGTTAATCAAAATCGATTTCTTAATAATTTCTCCATCTTCCCAATTCTGGATGTCGCCATATTCAGTTCCCCAAAGATCGTAAGCTTGCCGATGCTGGTGCATTAGCCACAATATCTTGTTCGGATGTTTAACATAATAAGCAGGAAATTTTGTAGCAATCACCATGTCAATCTTTTCACCGTTAACCTCCGTCAGATCCAGCATCCGTCCCATTATCATGCAGTTTAAAAGCGTCTCGCTGGGATACCATTTAAAAGGGATAGAAACGATCTCAGCATCATGACCTCGATTCACAAGTTCACTGCATAGAAGATCGGTGAGGATTTCGGCGCCTCCGGTAACAAAAGGAACCTGTATAGTTGCTATTGCAATCCTCATAGGCTCACACCAGTATAGTCCTCTACCGCTTTCACAAATTTCCTTTCAATAATTTCATTGGTAAACCTGTTTTGATAATTTTCGAGCCCCATCTTGACAACATGATCTCTGAAAAAATCTTCTTGGGAAAGGATCCGAATAGCAGCAGAATATTCTGCGGGATCCTCGTTTAAAACAACTTGTTCGCTACCGATAGTTTCGGGTACAGCGCACGCATGTTTGGCTATTACTGGCAGACAAAGGCTTTGTGCCTCTATTACGGGAACACAGAATCCCTCATGATCACTGCAATTGACGTAGAAATCACACCCCAGATAGTAGGAAAGCAGAACTGAATCATCCACCTCCTGAACCCAGTTCACATTGTCCTCAAGCCCATATCCTTCCACCAAGTCTTCAATTCTTGCAATATAGGTATCCAGCCGGGAATCCTTTTTTCCAATCATATGAAGCACAATATTTCGGTCATAGTGGGCAACATAGTCCCTTACAACCTCAAGCAGCATCTCGTGCCCTTTATTTGGGGTGAAACGTCCTACAAAAAGCAAGTTGATTACCGGATTTTCCAAAAGGGCTTTCAAAATGCCTTCATTTGGCGCCATATTCAGCCATTGATCCAAATTGTTGAAAGGCGGGACGACAATTGCGTTTGGAAAACCGTCTATGCCAACATCTAAAAGATTGTAATGCGAATCACAAAGCCATAGTGCTTCTTTTTGCTTTTCAAAGAATTTTCGAGTTTGACTACTACCCATCTTGCAGTCAAAATGATAGTCCTCACACCAACCATGATAGAAAGAGGGGGGCGTGAGGCAATGGTATCTGACAATGATTCTTGCTTTCGCCAAATTGAAAAGCTCTTCGCCTTCCTCCCAGTAATTGCTGTGATGATAAATAATGAGATTGTCTTCGTTTTTTACCAATTCCAAAACCCTGTATCGGTCAATGGATTTCAAATTCTTGTTCAGTATTATGTTCCCATACACACACACATCGTGATTACGACCTAACACTTTGTACATATTGGCAATATCATTTCCAATAGCGTCATGGGTGGTTATGCTCTGATGCATTAGTACGCACTTCATTAGGGTTTCCTTGCTATAACGGCATAATCTTGACCAATGTTAAAGCGAAAAATCAGGTCCTTGAGAGGGTCTTCTCTGTCACAGGGCACAAAATTCAGAGGATTCATGCGAAGGACTTCTATCGCCACAAAGCCCCGATATTCAAGGAGGAATTTGAGTGTATCCGGGGGAATGGGGCTCTTATGACTCGGATCGGTATAGAAGGTACAGCTTCCCACAAGTACGTTTTCAGGGTTTGGGGTCTCCAATATTGCAATACCTCCCGGCATGGTTACACGGAAAGTTTCATCAATGAGACAAATTAGCTTTTTCACAGAAAAATGTTCAACAACTTGAAATGCCGTGAGGGCGCCAAGGCTGTTGTTTTCCAAATCCCTTAAGTATGTTAGAGCATCTCCTTGAACAACATCTAAACCTCTCTTTCTACATTCATCTAGCATCAATGAGTTAATATCCACGCCCCTTGCACTAAGTCTCGCCTCTTTGAGCAGTTCCAACCATTCTCCCCGACCGCAACCCACATCCAAGACAGGCTGAGCTTTAGAACCGGCACCCACCGCTTCGAGGTAATGCAAATACGCCCTTTGCCTCTCTTTGATATCTTCCCGGGTTCCCCTAACCTGGTCTTCAAAGGAAACATACATAGCATTCAGTAACTGATCTTCTTCACCTACCATTCTTTCAATCTGCTCGGTAGAGATGGGTTCCGGAAGTCTTTTTCGAGCTTCCTCCAAAAGAAGTGCCAGACGTCTTTGCTGATCGAGAATATTCCTTTTATGGTCATTAATCTGGCGAAAAATTTCACCCAGCTGACTATCAACATTCTTGAATGCTTCTTGGGAGACCTTCTCCTCCAGCAAAACATTAATTTCATCCCCCATAACCGAAAGGGATTCTTGGGAGACCTTCTCCTCCAGCAAAACATTAATTTCATCCCGCATAACCGAAAAGGATTCTTGGGAGACCTTCTCCTCCAGCAAAACATTAATTTCATCCCGCATAACCGAAAGGGATTCTTGCGAGACCTTCTCGTTCAAGTACTGCTTCAGATTCCCAATCACCCCAGCGGTTTCCTCCATTTTCGAACTCAGAATCTGAATGCTTTCTGCGTGCCTGTCCAGACGGGTCGCGGCGCGTTCTTCGAGCACCCGAAAATTGTGAATGATTAACGGAAAATTCCCAACACCAAAAATAAAACGCGAAAAATATCCCAAAATGGGAATTCCAAATGACGACTGTATTGCGAAATTCCAAAACAGGCCTTTGATTTTTGTCCTCTTCTTTCGACCTTCCGGCGAATAGCGAAGCCTGCCCAGTATTTCAGCCTTGGTCATCTTTCCGGAACGAAGGTTTTCAAGAAAATAATCCATACCGCCCAAGTCAGGCCTTCTCCTTAGCACCGCGCGGTAGGCAACCAGCACAAAGTTCCGATCCCGGTATTTCAGAAAGTCCTCCGTGACATACTGGACTTTTATCTCAAAATCTTCCGCACCGGGACTGCAAAGAAGTTCGGGCAGATCAATACCGATATTAAGGTCAGGTACACGAGTTACCCGGGAAGAAGGCTCAGACTTAAAAGGTATTTTCACCTTTTGTTTACGCTGCCTTACCTCAGCCTGTATCATTTCCATCAGTTCATCCACGTTTATTTCAGAAATACTGGCCTCAATCATTTCAATATGACCTCAGATTTTAAAATCAAGTACCTGCGAATCGAACTCACACCCACTGAATCTCCACTTTCGGTTTCAACCTTGAAATTCCGATGAAATTGAAATCATTTGCAGAAATTACTTCAAATGTTTTGATGACATCCACCCAATGGAAGCACTCGTTTACGTGGACGTCATCTCGATGTAAAGCGGAATTTAAAGTATATTTACCGGCACCCAGGTTTAACTCCTCCAGAATGTACCTTACAGAACAAGCCTGGTGCGCCTCCAGCTTTACCGGGATTTTCAAATGATGGGTGTTGGTGCCGAAAATATCCTGTCCAAAGCGATCCCTGATCAAAATCCCCACGGTTATGTCATCCACCGCTTCATTTGCCTTGAGGTTAATTTTAACTGTACAACTGTTGCCCGATACAAAAACATCCGAATCATTTCCGTTGTGATCCAATAACCTGGCCCCAAGAATTTCAACCTTCATGTTTCCATAGCTTTTTTCAGCCTCAACATCGTCCCGAACTCGAAGATCCTCACCCTTTCCCCGTTTCGCCAGCAGGAAGTTATAGGTATTAATAACGCTGTCCGGCTTCCCGGTTTCTATACACGAGCCGTGGTCCAAAAGCAAGGCTCTGTCGCACAGTACTTTGACCGCATTCATATCGTGAGAAACGAAAACAATTGACCCGCCGCCTTTTTTGAAAGCTTTGATTCTGGCCATGCATTTCTGTTGGAAGTAGGCATCTCCCACGGAAAGGGCCTCGTCGACCACAAACGCCATGGGATCCGCATTTATGGCGATTGAAAACGCCAGCCGCATTACCATGCCCGACGAATATGTCTTGATCGGTTCCTGAATGAATTCACCCAGCTCACTGAACGCGATGATTTCATTCTTTTTTTTATCAATTTCCTGTTTTGGCATTCCGAGCAGGGTTCCGTTTAAATAAAGATTCTGCTCCCCCGTGAATTCAAAATTAAAACCCGTTCCCAGCTCCAGAATTCCCGTGATTCTGCCGTCCACTCGAATTTTTCCGGAATCCGGAATTAAAACTCCCGTTAACAGCTTCAGCAAAGTGGATTTTCCGGCGCCATTCTGGCCTACAACTCCCAGGGATTCACCTTCCACAACTTCAAAGCTGACATCCTTTAACGCGATGAACTTACGATGAAGGGTCCTGCGGAAAACGATCTCTTTTAGCCGATCCGCTGGTTTGTGATAAAGCTTGAATTCCTTTTTGACATGTGCCACTTTGATCATCGTTTAGCTCTGACCCGTGACGGACCTGAATACTTCAAGAGTCTGTCTGGCGGTCTCTTCCCAACTAAAACCTGCAGCTCTTGACAAACCTTTTCGAGCAAGGTCTTCCCGCAAAGCCTTATCACCCGCCACCCTGTCCATTGCCTCAGCCAAATCTTCCTTCCGAAACGGGTCAATCAGGAGCGCTGCATCGCCAGCCACCTCTGGAAGGCTCGCGGCATTTGAACATATAACCGGACAACCGCATGCCATGGCCTCAATTACCGGCAACCCGAATCCCTCGTAGATACTTGGAAAAACCAGCGCCAACGCACTTGAGTATAAACATGCAAGGGCTTCTTCATTAACATGTCCGGTAGTAAAAATCCTATTTTGAAACCTATTTGTCCGGTTCGGCTTGAACTCCATATGATCACCCCAGCCTTTCCATCCCGAAAGCACAATTGGAATATCGTGTTCGCAAACGCTTAAAGCTTTGAACAGGAGCGAAAGGTTCTTTCTGGGCTCGAGGGTTCCGACAAACAGAATATATTCTTTCGGCAAACCCATTGACTCGATCACAGCCCCGGCTTGTTCCTTTTCCCGCGGGAAAAAGAACGGGCATGGCGCAAGTGGAATGGAGGTCACTTCTTCTCGGTCAATGTGAAGTTCGTCACATATCTCTGAACGGACAAATTCGGATATGGTGATGATATGGGTGGCATATTTCATTCGCCGGTTAAAAAAAACATCCGAAAACCATACCCTCGCCCGGGGATGCGTCTCCCTGTATTTCATAAGCGACAAGTCGTAAATGGTGAAGATCTGGGGTACACCTTTGATTGCAGCGGGTATATGGCCGGTCTCATGGTACACATCAAATTCATTGAATTTGGCATACCGCCGCAATCTCCGTTCATATGACATCCAGCCGACGGAATGTAATCCGAAAAGCGCAGGCGCTGGAAGACTCCGTGTCTTTGCGGTTTTTTTGATCCAATGGCTGGCTTCTATTTCAAGAGGCATTGTCGTGTCGCAGGAACGACCGCTGAAATAATTAACATTCACACCGGAGAGCTTTTCCAACTCCAGGTAGAGATTTCGCACATACCTTGAAACACCAGTGGTAATGCGATTTAGGGGGAGCGCATCAAGAAGAATATTCATCAACCAGCCTTATCATTATTTATCCAAATTTAGGATAAATCATAAATACACCAATCAAATATAAACAATTATAAATCATCATAATATACACTTTAATATGTTTTACCATCTTGACCCACGAAAAATACACAGCGGAGCAGAAAACCCCTGTCCACACAATCAAGAAAAGTACTTCCATCAGAGAAAATCCCTCACATCTTTCTCAAGAAACCGAAATAGGAGATACGAACCGATCAAAAGCACGTGTGCAATCACCGTTAAGATAACCATTGATGATACCACAGGGTACGCATGAAAAACAAAGACGCGGTGGTAAGCTTCCGTGATAATGAAAGCCGGGCTGAAAACAACCACTTTTTTTACAAAATCCGGCAGGATATTGCTCACATACACAATCGGCGTAAACCAGAACCAAAGCTGAAGAATAATCCCAACTACTTCCTTCAGATCTCGGACAAAAACAACGAGCGTCGCTGAAAGCAGCCCAAGCCCAAAAGCCAGAATCTGCTGCAAATAGAAAATGAAGGGAAAAAGCAGCAGTTTCATGCTGAACTCGTAATCCGTGACCAGCAAAAACGCGAACAGGAAAACATTGGAAATGAAGAATGTAATGCTTTCGGAAAGATTAATAAAAACCAGAAGGGAGGGAAGTGAAACATCCACTTTACTGATGATGTTTTTCTTATCCAGAAAAACCGTAGATGATCTGGAAATAGTGCTCGCAAATGCCGTCCACGGAATCAATCCCACCGAAAGATATATACTGTACGCATAAATATCGCCATTTCCCGGCAGCCGCCCTCCCATGAATTTACCGAATATCACAATATAGATAAATAAATTCACCAGCGGCCAGATAAACGCCCACACCGAACCCAGGGCAGAACCCGCAAACCGTTCGGCAAAATCCCTTTTGGTCAGATCCCAGATAAGACTGGCACTCAGCGCCGCCATACACCGCCACCTATGAACAAATGCCCCTCCGCTTTTTTAAAAAAAACCATTTCTTTTTCTATTTTGATCCATACCGCCCTTCTTTTCTGTCATTCATTCTTCACCGCTTTTTGCGCCTCATCTCAATTGTTGGCCGTTGGTCAGCCCGTTTCACACAACTTTTTCTCCTCATTCCATCAAATTCAAAGCATAATGCTTTTAACCCCTTCCGTCTCTGATGTCAACTTTGATTTACTTGCGTGACAGGGCCGCCCCTCCCCATAACGTTCAATGATGTCCCAACTCTATCCCTCGGAAAAGCACCACGTTGTGTCGCCTGCAATATTCGGCACGGCTCAGGCGACTTTTCGCCACCGCCTTCAAACGGGCTTCCCAATGTCATCTATTTCTGGCTTGATGATCTTTCGTTTCCTTGGTCATGGGCACCCACCGTTAAAAAGTTAAAAGTTTGCTCAGATTATGGCATGGCGGCAAGCCCCAGGGTAGACGTGGTTCAATTGGCGCTTACGTAAGAAGGGAAGAAAGGTTTACAGAATGACTTTTCTGGAAGAATATGGATTGAAAAAATCTTGTCCTATTGGGCATTTTCAAATGACCCGTTTTGGCAGAGAATCAGGTTCCCGCTGACAAAGAATAAAATGCCCCGTACTTTTTCTGATTTTCTCATTCTCTCCAATAGCCAAATTAAGCAAAACCAGACACATTACGTGCACCCCATAACTGAAAACCCAAAACTAAAAAGCAACAGCAACTCCCAAATCCCGCCCGTCCCCACTTACCCCCATCCGCTTCGGATTCCAAGTCCGGCTCACCTGAAAGGTAATCACTTCCACCCCCGAAAGCTCATCATCCCCCAAAACAATTTTCCTCCAGCCGCGCCCCCCAAATCGCACTTCCCTAATCAAACGCCCATTCCCCAATATCTTCACTACCACCGGTTCTTTTTCAATATCCGGGTGATTGCATTGCAGGTAGACAACCCGCTCATCTTCTTTCCTTTCGCCCTTGCTCGAGTCCCCATGCCCAAAACCGAGACTCGACGCCACAATGCTCGATCTCATTCCCGTCCACCTAAACCGCTTCGGCAGGCCTTCCGGCCAGCCGGGGATCTCCCCACCTCTCCCCCACGTTTCCCAATCATGGAATCTCACCCCGTCTTTTAGCTCTACCCTTTGCACCAATCTCATTTCACCTAATGCCAGGCCAAGTTCCCGTATATCCTCACTGATTCCCAGTCTTTTCGGATTCCAAGTCCTCGAGATTTCAAACAGAAGCTCGTGATCGACGTCATTCTTTTTCGGGCCAACATAATACCATCTCTTAACAGAGCCCTTCCTCACAAAATAGATTTTATCAATCTTCTCCCCATTTAAAAAAACCGACAAAAAGACAGGCTCCTTCTCCACATCAGGCGTGTGGCACTGTAGATCAAATTCCACAACCCCAACGGGACCAATCAAAGTAACAGCCCTCACGGCCCTCCCCGCACTCCACCTATAATACCCCATCGGCCATTTCTCCCGAGGGTAAAACCCAGCGTACTTATCCCGCTTCTTATCCTTTGCGTAGATCTTCAGTCTATATTTCTCGGCCAAACTCATAGATTCTGAATCAAAGGCATAGATAAAGGCACCAATAATTACCATAATCACCGAGATCCTGACAAGTATACCCGCAATTTTCTTTACTCTAGCCGGCAGCACATTATCATTCAACGTCATCGCATAACCCAGGTTCAAAAAAACAATTAACCATATCATCGGTATATACTGCATGCTCTGGAAAATTCCGTACATGTGGAAGCTAAATATGGAGATAAGCACGGGAATGTTAAGCAAACTCCTATTTTTTCTGAGATCAGCGACGAGAATAATGACAGAATATCCCATAACAAAAAACCACAGGCAAAGCCCTACGACACCGCCACTTACAAATAACTGGATGAAAATATTATGAGGTGTGTCCTCTATATGCTCCCTCCTGTTCGTTCTCCTAAACTCCCTTTCTCTATTGATGCTGTAATATGAGCGATGGATAGCGGGCAGAATGCTAGCGTGCCATCGAAATGATTCGTATCCCATTCCAAACACAGGCTTTTCCCTGCCAACATCAACCCCTTGCATCCATACAGGAACACGTATCCCTGGGTCAGCCAAACCTGCCGCACGCTCGCTTATGTATCGAAGTGTTCGATCTGAAGCTTCCTCTGGTTTCTTGACAGGGGTCACTTTTCCCGAAGGACCTTTCTTTTCGACATCAGTGTCTTGAACCCTCGCAGGAAGAGTTCTCTCAATTCCGGGCTTCTTTCGGAAATGATCCGTAAGGGGGATCAATACCTGGAAAATCAGCAAGAAACTAAGGACTATAGTAACGGGCACCGAAAGAGCGATCTTGGCAAAATGCCCCCAGCTGAAACGAAATCCTTCAAGCCTTCCTTCCTTGAAAAAATAAACAAACAACCAGCAAAAAAACAGGATAATCGGGTATGAGAGCCATCCAGCCCTGGCACCTGACATAATCAATGCGATTTCACAAATCACAAGGGCGCAAAGGTGCAAAATCTTCCACCACAATCCCCTGATTTTACTCATAAACCCTATCAGAGAAAAAGGAACCACGATCAAGATGAATTCTGCAAACCAACCCCGGTTCAAAAACGTGGAATGAAAAGACCCCGGAGTTATTAATGTGTCTGATCGATACCACCTCAATGAAATGATTTTGTAGAAATCAAACAAACCCACTAAGGCTGAAAACACACCACCCGCGAAAATGCCTATGAAAAACCACTTAAACATCTCACGGGCATCTTTTGTTCTTGAAAGCTCAAAGGCCAAGATGAAAAACAGGATAAGACGATTAATTCCTGCCAAAGGATACAGATAGGTGTTCGGCGTTGTATTTGCCACTTGCAGAAAAGAAGTTTTAAGGCCAAACATCCAAAAGCTCTTGACAATTTGCCCCATCGGCAATAACAGCACCGAAAACAGAGAAAGGCCAACATAGCAAGAAATCAACGCAAACAGATTTCGATTTATCCCACTCCTATCATTCCGTCGCAGATTTACAAGAAACACCGTGATGGCCACAAACACCACAACTGTTTCAAACACCTGGCTCTGAATATCATAGGGTCGAAAACCAAAAAGAAAAAAAGATGCCCCAAAAAAAAATAGGAGCATCCGCAGGTACTTTGGAAACAGCATAACCAACAAAGAGCAGACCCCCAAGAATATGAAGAGCCCTTCAGCAAACCTGATGTATTCAAAAACCGTGCTAAACCTATAGAATAGATTAGCCCCCAAGAACACAAACGTAACCACACTAAGCACAATCCGTACGATTGCAGAGTTTCCGGCTTTCCCAAAATTTGTGTTAACCATCATTCTCGGCAGTTTCATCGTTTCTATAAACCAAAAGAGCAGCGCATGGATTCACGCACTGCTCTCACTCCCTTCCCATCTTCTTATGACACCTGGAAATGGCTGTCTGTGCCCGTCCGCGTGGGTCTGTGGCAAATTTGATGGCTCCTTAAAACACGGATTCCAACCCATGCGGTGTGTAGTCTGGCACCAATTCTTTCAACTTGGCTCTAATGGCGCACCCATCCTGCTGATCTGCCAACTTATAAAGCTCTTTAACCCCCTCCATCAGCCACCGCCTGAACTCGTCCTGACCCCCGTAACCGTTCCACCTCCCATCGGCATTCAGCACCATGATCTTATCATGTTCCGTTGGCACAATCCCTTCCCCTTCTGTAATCAATTCCTCATGGAGTTTCTCCCCTGGCACCAGCCCTTTAAATTCAATTTGGATATCCCGGTCCGGTTCCTTGCCCGAAAGGTGGATGAGATCTCGCGCCATATCTAAAATCTTGACAGGGGTGCCCATCTCGAGCACGAATATATCGCCATCTGCCCCAAGGGCCCCTGTCTGCAAAATAAGCTGGCAGGCCTCGGATATGGTCATGAAGAAGCGGGTCACATCCGGGTGACTCACCGTCACAGGCCCACCGCGTGCAATTTGATGTCGAAACAGGGGAATCACGGAACCTGAAGAACCCACCACATTTCCGAAGCGCACCGCCATCATGCGGGTATGATCCCCCACACAAGCTTGCAGGAGGAGTTCAGCGACTCGCTTACTTGCACCCATTACATTAGAGGGTCGAACGGCCTTGTCTGTGGAGACCAAAACGAAATGGTCTGAGCCATGGCTTATGGCCTTTTCCATGACCATCTCGCTGCCACGGATGTTGTTATACACAGCCTGCCAGGGATTTAGCTCCATCATGGATACATGCTTGTAAGCCGCCGTATGAAAGACCACCTGAGGCTGGTACCGGTCAAAGATCTTATCTAAAAGTTGTCCGTTCTGAACACTACCCAAAATTGCGGAGTAACGCTCCCAGCCGATGTCACGGAGTCCCAACTCAATGCCATAAAGATTGGCCTCGGAAGCATCCAACAGAAGAAGTTTTTTGGGATTAAACCGAACCATCTGCCGGCAGAGTTCAGAGCCGATAGAGCCTCCCGGACCGGTCACCAGGACCCGTTTATCTTCCAGATAGCTTCTAATATTTTCCTCATCTAATTTCACTGGAGATCGTCCCAATAAATCCTGGTAATCCACATCCCGCAGGGCCTTAATGCTGATCTTTCCTTCAATGAGTTCCCCCATACCGGGGAGGGTCTTGAAAGGGACCCCACATTCCTTACAGCCCTCTATAATTCGTCTCATCAGGGTGCCACCAGACGAAGGGATGGCTATGAGTACTTCATTTATATTCTGTTTTTTCACTGCTTTACTAAGCCCTGCCAGGTTACCCACAACAGGCGCATTATGGATAGATCGACCTATCTTTTGAGAATCATCGTCGAGAAATGCCACCACGTTATAGCGGAGCTTTGGATTGTCCCTTATCTCCCGCACAGCCTTTTCACCGGCATCCCCTGCCCCGATAATCAGGATCCTTTTTCTGCTATCTGGTTGACTCTTAGCTCTGAGGGCAGGGAAAACCCTCAGATCGGATTGTCTGGCAAAAAAAAGGCGGATGATCATCCTGAGCCCACCAATGGCTAAGAAAGTCAAACATCCGTCTATAATAAAGATGGATCTGGGGTACTCAAATCCTTTTAGAATAAAGGTGGTCGCGGAGTACCCCTGGTAGCGATGAACTATGAGCACCCCTACGATAACGATGAGAGAGCTTGTGAAGACCGCTTTCATCACATTAACCAGATCCGCCAAGCTCGTATATCGCCACATCCCTTTATAAAGATGAAACAGGGAAAAGATGGCCAGCTTTACGATCAGTACATATGGTAAGGTCTTTGCGAAAGTAGAAAACTCACTTGGCGGAATCGAAAATTCAAAACGAAAAAGATAAGACGAATAAAAACATATTACCACGAGCAGCCCATCCAAAGGGAGCATATAGCCTAAATTGCTATTTCTAAGAAACTTTATCATTTTCAACTCTTCAAAAACATGCTTTACAAAAAAATATTCTGAATAACTACTCTATTATATTCGATAATCTTTTAAAATGCAAGCAGGAATTTAGCCATGTGGGAAAACCGAATTTTAGGTGTTAGTCAAGGCTTTGGATAAATGAGCGATGACTGTTCTTGTCCATCTGTGTGGGTCTCTGGCTAATTCTCCAATCTTTTTCTAAAATAAAAGC
>Ga0233431_1002597_pt1 | contig 24771 bp, 24 predicted proteins | sample SI_118_April2016_FD_179867 | JGI IMG/M metagenome (GOLD analysis project Ga0233431, IMG submission 179867) | Seawater microbial communities from Saanich Inlet, British Columbia, Canada - SI_118_April2016_200_MG | ecosystem: Environmental > Aquatic > Marine > Inlet | place: Canada: British...
CCCCTCATCAATTGTATAGCATCGAATATCTCTTTGACTCAATCTAAGCAAACCAAGGAGATTGAATCCCGCCTAATATCCGTTCTTGGCACACACATGTCCCCAAATTACCTACTTTTCGTTCAGTCACTAGTTAGATTATGCATTAAGAATTTTATCCAGCGTTGTGGCCAACGTATCGATGTCTTCGACAGTGATCACTTCTGTCACACAATAAATGGCACTATTTCCCAGATTTGAAAAATCATTTGAAAGGTCAAACCCTCCAAAAATTCCGGCGTCCAGCAGCTTTTTATTAATCTCACTGACTGTTTTGCCGCTTTCATCAAAATTAACAACTAACTCCTTAAAAACACACGATTCAGGAAATTGAACCTTTACCCCTTTAATTTCAGATAACTTCCGGGACAGATATTGGGATTTACTTAAAATCAGTTCACCCAATTCTTTCATTCCCTGAGGTCCCATAAGTGCCAGATATACACCGGCTGTCATACCCCAGAGTGCTGTGGCGGTCCCGATAAATTCGTTACAATTATCACGATCAGCAAATGAGGTTCGCCCAAAAGTAACATCACCAAATCCCCATTCCCCCTCAACCATGGTTGATTCAATTCCGAATAGTCGGGAAGGATACTGCATCACAAACTTTTCTTCGTCCCGGGTGGCAATAAAACCAGCCTGACCACCACCATATTGCATGTGGATACCTAATGGTTGAATATCACCACAAACGATGTCAGCACCATATTCGGCCGGAGGCGTTAAGAGTCCCAGAGAGGATGGATCTGTTCCGACTACCATCAACCCACCTGCCTGATGAACGATGTCAGCAATCTGTTGTCCCTGATCTTCAATATTCCCAAAAAAGGAAGGATTCTCAAAATAAACCGCTGCGATCTCATCTGTCATCTTTGCTTTAAATAACTCCAGGCTTATATTGCCTGATGTGAGATCATAAGGAATCGTTTCAAATTCGAGGTAGTTTTTACAATAGTTATTGATAATCAATAACCGATCGGGATTGATAGCCCCCAGCAATAGCACTTTTTTGCGACCGGTAATTCGTCCACTCATGCGAAGAGAAGTACTGGCTGCTTGACCCCAATCGTAGGTTGGTACATTAACCACATCCATCTCCAGCAATTCACCCATCATACTGGCATACTCAAAGAGGATTTGAAATCGGCCATGATCTTCAAATGGTTCGCCGGCATATCCGGTCAATAATTCGGCACGACCATTAATTTCATCACAGATGGCAGGAACATAATGATTATAGCAGCCTGCCCCTAAAAAATTAATATTTTCATCACATGATTTATTTCGATTCACAATTTTTTCAACATGAGATCTTAGCTCCTGCTCGGAAACTTTCGCTTCCGGAAGGTTCATCTCTTCTTTGAATCTCAGTGAATCCGGAATGGCTTCATAAAAATCGTCGATGGATTTGGCTCCTAATTCCTTCAACATCTCTGCCTGAATTTCGGGAACCGAATTGGGAATATATGGATGTACAAACTTTTTTGAATCACTCATATTTTTTCTCACCATTTTATAATTATTGGTTTTGGATATTCAAATAAGGTCACACTTTAAATGTTTTACCATTTCTGGATGGTTTACAGGGCAGTGAATTATGCCAATCCACCACCATCGACCAACAGGCTGGTTCCTGTAATCCAGACGGACAAATCGCTGGCTAAAAACAGGACCGCTTTGGCGATATCTATGGGCTCACCTACCCGGTTAAGTGGTCTATCGGCAGCATCTTTCATAAATTCTGTTTCATCTGCTCCTAATTGAGCTGCTTCATCCCGTAAAAGTGGTGTGTTAATGTCCCCGGGACTCACTGAGTTAACCCTGATTCCGGCCTTTCCATGATCAATGGCCATTCCCCTGGTCATGTTAACCACACCGCCTTTGGCAGCACAATAGGCCACAGCATTGTCACCACCTTTTAATCCCCAACCGGAACCGGTGTTGATGATACTACCACCGCCTGATTTGATCATAAAGGGAATGACATATTTTGAAAGTAGATAGGCTCCTTTCAGGCTAACATCAATGACCAGGTCCCAATCTTTTTCTTCTAATTCTAAAACTGACTTACGTTTGATGACGCCTGCGTTATTAAATAAAATATTAATCTGGCCGAAAGCTTCAAATACTTTTTGAGCTGTCGATTCACAATCCTGGGCTGAAGTGACATTACAATAATAAAATATGGCTTTGCCACCATTTTGAACAATGTTATTTGCCTCTATTTTACCTTGTTTTTCATTGACATCTAATAATGCTACAGAAACACCCATTTGAGCTAATAATTGAGCTGATGCAAGCCCAATTCCAGAAGATGCGCCAGTGATGACAGCAACTTTCCCTTCAATATTCAATAAACTTGATGCTTGCATAAATATTCCTTTATATTAAAAAAGTATTTTTTAGTTTGAATGCGGTATGCGCTATTCTGCAACGGCAGTGCCATAGATTTACAGGTTTTTAAAAATACTTATGGTAATTGGGGGTATCGCTGCGAAGTCTCACGATCCTCGTAACTATCGAGTATTTAACTGTTTAAGTTATTGCTAAAAATTGTACTTGTCCCCAAATTACGGAGATAATAAGATAAATTTAGTAGATTGCTTATTTAAACAGGTGATGACAAGATTAATCAAGTCAATTTTGCCAAACAATTCTAATATAGATATACAACTTCTGAATTATTTATTGTTGAAAAGTAAATAAAAACAGTTTATTGCCATTTTATGTCAATAAATTTGACATTACCACCCGGGTGCTTTTTAATTTTTATATCTCCAAATATGGATAATCAAAATATCCGTATTAAAAACGGTTGAAACTGTTAATAAACTTGAATTTATAAATAATAATTACAATAAGTTACGAAAATCCGTAGTTTCCGTGTGGTCCGTGGTCGCCTTTCTTTTCTGCTTTGAGAAAAAACTTCATAACCACGAACCACACGGACCACACTGAAAAGGCGTGATTCATGATTTTTTGTGAACGCTGTGTTCTCTGCGACTTGTTTTAATTCTGAGCCTGCGACGAATCTCTATCTCCGAGCGATAAGATCCTGCCCGTACCTCGTCAGGATGACAGACGAAGTTAAGTTCATTGCAAACAGATCACAGATTTATCTGTGTAAAAACTCAGATGGAACTTAAATTATTGAAGTTGCGATTAATAGTGATGATTAGAATCATTTGGTAATTAGAGGCAATCAGGCGATGGGCTAATAATGATGATACTTCTTGTCACAAATGATGTGTTAATTTACGGTTGATTACTTTTGCTTTTAAATGTGTACTGGGTTCTGAGTTAATCAAACCAGTCCCCGGTAAGATGTTTGCAACGAACTTGCATCAGTCATTTCGACAAAGATCTCTCCTCATTTTTCGTCGAGATGACAATTGATAACACTTTGATTTTAAAGGCATAAAATTCAGGTTCGGTAACAGTAGTATCTAATAAATAAAAGAAGGATTTTTATGATTGCCAAACTGGAAAACCACAACCATTCCATTAGCTTGCTGACTGATTTATACCAGCTGACCATGGCGTATGGTTATTGGAATGCAAATATGCACGATAAAGAAAGTGTGTTTCATATGTACTACCGGACTGTTCCATTTAAGGGGCGCTTTTGTATCGCTTGTGGTTTAGAAGATTTAATAGCGTTTATTGATCGTTTTACCTTTGATCAATCAGACCAGGACTATTTAGCGAGTTTGAGAGGTAGTGATCAAAACCCTTTGTTTACAGAATCATTTATTCGATATCTTGGGGATTTAAAAATCGATTGTGATATTGATGCTGTTCCTGAAGGAACGCCTATTTTCCCAAACGAACCGATTGTCCGGGTTCAAGGTTCCATTATTCAATGTCAATTATTGGAATCAGTTATCTTAAATATTATCAACTTTCAAACCTTGATAGCTACCAAAGCGGTTCGAATTTGCCATGCGGCTCAGGGTGATGAGGTATTGGAATTTGGATTACGCAGGGCACAAGGACTTGATGGTGCCCTAAGTGCCAGCCGGGCAGCCTATATTGGTGGATGTATGGGGACTTCCAATGTATTAGCTGGGAAGATGTTTGGTATTCCGGTTAAAGGTACAATGGCACATAGCTGGATTATGGCGTTTGAAGATGAGTTGGAGGCTTTTAAACAATATGCTGAAATTATGCCAAATAATTGTGTATTTCTGGTTGATACCTATTCTACCCTGTCAGGTGTTAGCAATGCGATTCGAGTAGGTAAACAATTGAAAGAAAAAGGATATCAGCTGGCCGGTATCCGACTGGATTCAGGAGATTTGGCTTACCTTAGTATTGAAGCCCGTAAACTATTGGATAAAGCTGGTTTTAAAGATACTTTAATCGTGGTTAGTAATGAATTAGATGAGAGCCTTATTCAAAGTTTGAAAATTCAAAAAGCAAAAATAGATACCTGGGGCGTTGGAACAAAATTAGTGACCTCCTATGATCAACCGGCATTGAACGGTGTTTATAAATTAAGCGCGATTCGTGATCAAAAGGCAAATTGGAACTATAAAATTAAAATTTCAGATCAAAAAGCCAAAGTTACTACACCGGGAGTTCTTCAGGTAAGGCGATATTATAATCAGGAAAGGTATCTAGCTGATATGATTTATAATGTTGAGGATAAAATTAAGGATAAATGTCAAATGATAGATCCTCATGATAGTACTCGAAGGAGAAACTTTGATGGCAATGATGAATTTAGGGATTTACTGGTACCTGTTTATCAAAAAGGTGAAAAAATTTATCAATCACCAGTTATTTCAAAAATCAGATCCTATGCGAAAACTCAAGTAAATCACTTTCACCCAACCATCAGGCGTTTGGTAAACCCTCATCACTTTCCAGTTGGTGAGGAGCAATCTTTAAATCACTTAAAGAGACAATTAATTATTCAGGCAAGACAAAGTCATTAAATTGACTTGATATTATGAGAGATATGATATGAAAGTTTTATTGATGGTTGATATTCAAAACGATTTTTCACCCACTGGTTCATTAGCAGTAAAAGATGGTGATGAGATTATTCCGTTTGTTAATGATCAACAGGATGCGTTTGATTTAATTGTGGCTACCCAGGATTGGCATCCAAAAAACCATAGTAGTTTTGCCGAACATTATCCCGGTAAAAGCCCGGGGGAGGTGATTACTTTGGGAGACATAGAGCAAATATTATGGCCGACCCATTGTGTTCAAAACTCATATGGTGCTGAATTTATTTCAGGGCTAAAAACCAAGAAAATTAATCAGGTTGTTCAAAAAGGAATGAATTCAAACATTGATAGCTATAGTGGTTTTTTTGATAATGATCATAAAAATGCTACTGGATTACATCAATATTTGCAGGATCAAAAAGTAAATGACATCTATATTGTTGGTTTGGCAACAGACTATTGCGTGAAATTTACAGCACTGGATGCGGCTCAATTAGGTTATTCGACGACTGTTCTTAAAAAAGGCGTCAGAGGGGTGGATTTAGCTTCCGGGGATATTGAACAAGCTTTTGCAGAGATGCAAACAGCCGGTGTTAAAATAGACTAAGATTTATTTGTTTTTAACCTAATTAGCGTCTAGACGAGAATGCCAATATTTGCTCTCAATCCGGTAATTAGGGGACACGTAACAACCTGGTATTTATATGTTGAGCCATTGCTAAAAATGTACATGTCCCCAAATTACCTACTTTTCGTTCAGACACCAATTGCATACAGAGTGTTAAATTGAAGACCGTATTAAAAATAAAGAGTATGCGAATTTATATATTTGCAATTGTTATAATGGCCGGATTGGATCAATTGATAAAATATCTGGTTCGATTTTATTTAACTGGACAGTCTTACATAGAAATTATCCCGAATCTGATTCATTTGACCTATCAGGAAAATAAAGGAATCTCGTTCAGTTTTTTGGCCGATTTACCGACAATGCTTAGAGTACCATTGCTATCAGGTGTTTCGGCAATAGTAATCGTTGGATTATCTTTTTATATTTATAAAAAATGGGAGACACTGCTCCAGTGGGAGAAATGGGGCTTTGTTTTTATTTTATCAGGGGCTTTGGGAAACTTTTGGGATCGTGCTGTCAGACAGCAAGTGACTGACTATATGTATTTTCACTATTATGATACCGGTTTTTTTGTAAATAATCTGGCGGATGATCTGATTAGTATTGGATTTGTATTGATTGTAATTTCTGGTTTTTTGAAGAAGGAAGTAAATGCCGCAAAGCAATAATATTTTAAGAAGTACCCGGGATTTAGTTGAACGACTAAAAGCTAATAATGAACTATGGGTTATCGAAGATAGGGTTGACCCTGATTTAGAATTAGGACAAATTCAGCGGGAAGTTTGTAAAAGAAAGGGCCCGGCCATACTATTTAACAATGTTAAAGGATCTGACTTTCCAGTCGCTACGAATTTGTATGGTTCTGAAAAACGCATCAATCTGGCTTTTGGAGATGTACCTACAGAATTTGTTAAACGGGCAGCCGATTTTGCGATGAATGCCTTGCCACCGAATTTGAAAAAACTTTGGCAAGCCAGAGGACTATTTCAAAAAGTGTTGACGATTGGAACGCGACAGTCAAAATCAGGGCCTGTCAAAGGTTGTTATATTAAACCACCAGATTTATCTGCAATCCCCCAAATCAGAAGTTGGCCGGAAGATGGTGGTGCCTTTATCACATTACCTCTGGTATATACAGAAAGTCCTGCTTCCGGGAAATCCAATATCGGAATGTACCGTATTCAGCTTTTTGATCAAGATACTGCTGGAATGCATATTCAGATTCATCGTGGGGGTGGGTTTCATTATTTTGAAGCTGAGCAAAAAAAACGATCACTACCAGCCCGGATTTATGTCGGTGGACCACCTGCTTTAACCATTGCCGCTATTGCTCCCCTACCTGAAGATATTCCTGAATTACTGTTTGCTTCTCTATTGATGGGGAAAAAGTTGAAAATTGATAAAAAAGATCCTTTAGGTATCGCATTGCTTTTAGAAGCAGATTTTTCAATTCAAGGTGTTATTCCTCCATTCAAACGCAAAGCAGAAGGACCGTTTGGGGATCATTATGGCTACTATTCATTGCAACACGATTATCCCTATCTGCAAGTAGATTCTATCTACCACCGGAAGGACGCTATTTATCCGGCAACCATTGTTGGCAGACCACCACAGGAAGATCATTATATTGCAGAATATTTGCAGGAAATATTATCACCACTGTTTCCAATGGTGATGCCGAATGTTAAAGAAGTCTGGGCTTATGAGGAATCAGGGGTTCATTCTCTGGCCGGTGCCATTGTAAAAAACAGGTATCACAAAGAAGCTTTCACCGCTGCTCTGAGAATATTAAGTGAAGGACACTTATCATTGACTAAGTTTTTAATGATAACAGATCAACCGTGTTTGCTTAAAGATTTCAAATCCTTGTTTATTAAAGTTTTGGAACGTGTTGATTTGTCCAGAGACCTGTTTATTCTTTCCAATATATCCCAGGATACACTGGATTATACAGGACCTAAAGTAAATGAAGGTAGTAAAGCGATATTGCTTGGAATTGGAGAGAAGAAAAATCAACTGAAAGATTACTGGCGAGGCTCCTTTGTTAATGCCAGTTTTGAATATGCCAAATTATTTTGTCCGGGCGTATTATGTGTTAAAGGTAGTGCTTATCAAAAAGATCCGGACCAGGCAGAACTTTTGGTGGAAGAATCAGCGATTCAGGGATATTTAATGGTTTTCTTGTTGGATGATCCCAACGAAGCCTGTTCAACAACCCATGATTTTATCTGGCACGTTTTTACAAGATTCGAACCGGCAGCCGACATTTATGGTAAAAAATCAATTAAGCGATACCATATAAAATTTCAGGCACCATTGGTAATTGATTGCCGGTTGAAACCCTGGTATCCGCCTGTTCTAACAGAAGATCCTAGAGTTGTAAAAAATGTTGAGGAAAAATGGGGTAAAGAAATCGATCGGATCTGCTCAAAGTTCTGATGGTTATTTTCTTTTTCGGGTTTTAATGCTCTTCACCGGTTTTTTTATTTTTACCGGTACCGGATCAACAATCAGTACAAATTCCTGCTTTAATGGATTTTGCTTAAATTTTTTGATTAACGCACCAGGTGGTCCTTTCCAGATTTTTTCCTGGAGCTGTGTTAATGAAAAAAGGATTGTTAATTGTCTCTGACTACTTAATTCTTTTTGAATATCTTCCAATAAGGCTAATAATCGATATGGCGTGTCATAAATAACAATAGTACAGCCCATCCGGTTCAGCTTTTGAATCTCTTTACGACGGTCATCAGAATTCCGAGGTAAAAAACCGGCATAATAAAACTGTTTTGTTTCTACACCGGCTACAGACAGCGCAGCTGTCAATGAAGATGCACCAGGAATGGGAGAGATTTTAATACCGGATTCATGACATCTCTTAATTAAAAAGGTTCCCGGATCTGCAAATAATGGTGTCCCGCAATCACTGAACAGTGCTGCTGATTTATTTTCTTTTAACAAGGCTATTATTTCTTCTGTATCATCTTTTTCATTGTGCTCATTAATCTGATAAAGTTCCTGTTGGATTCCCAATGCTTTAAGCATTTTGCGCGCTGGTTTTAATTCTTCACAGATTAAAAAATCAACTTCACTGAGGGTTTTTATGGCACGGTGTGTAATATCGTCAGGATGACCGATAGGGACTGCAACGACATATAGAGGCATAATGGTCTAATATTAATGATTGTTGCTTAAGAAGTAGCGATCAGTTATATTAAAAAACGTAAAACATTGACGACTTAAATAAAAAAGAAATTTTGCCTGAAGCAAATGAATTGCACAATAATCGCATAAAACTTCCGTTATGTATCAATTTCAAGTGTTAATCTGTCAGACTCCCGGTAATAAATCAATGTGAATTCAAAAACAGTGATTAATCAAATGGCAATTCTTACTAAAACCTATTTAACCTATTAATATTACGATGAATTGGAATCGGTTAACAAGATTTATTCAATCTACAATACTGAAACAACTTTTAATACTGGGCAGTTTTTTCGTGTTGAGTATTAATTCTGCTTTTTGTGTCGGTATCGACACAATTGCTATTTCTCAGCAAATTGCCGATTCATTAAAGCGTATTTCAAATGATGAACGATATGCGTCTGTTTCGATTTCACGAATTCAAGGAAATATTGATCAAAATGTTATCAATGAATTAATCGATTTCACAAACGTTACCATTGTAAAAAGTCGGGCTTTTAGAGTTATTGATCGATCAAAGCTTAAACTAATTCTCAATGAACAGCAGTTTAGTCTATCTGGTATGGTCACTAATGATACCTACAAAGAATTAGGTAAGTTGATGGGCGTTGATCTGTTTATCTACGGCCGGGTTTATAATGATGTTATTATTATGAAAGCCATTGATGTTGAAAGTTCTGCCATTGCCTGGAGTGATGTTTTCCAGATTAGTGATCGGTATTCTCAGGAAACCCTGGCCATTCATGATCTGGCTGAAAAAGTGATTAATTCTTTACGTTTAAATATTGATTACTTGAAAAATGGAAAGATTCGACAAATCAGTTTTTGGAATATTAATAGTTCCTTTGATTCTAAATTGGTCATTGATTTTATATCAGACTCTATTACAAAGGATAGGAGTTTTCAAATTATTGATCGGGAAAACCTGGCACTAATTTTAAAAGAACAAAAACTAAACTTAGAAAGCGTATTTGATCAGCAAAAAGCAAAAAAAATGGGAGAATTATACGGTATTGACGCTTTTATTTATGGTAATATCACTCAAAAAGCTGATGGTCATTTTGCTTCTTTAAAACTTTTAAACATATACAATGGAGCCCTGGATTGGGCTGATGCCATCAAATTTAGTGGACAATTGATGTCAGATACTAAAGATGATGAAATTGTAGAACAGACTGCTCCTGTCATTAAAAATAGTGAAATGATTACTATTCCCAGTGGTGCTTTTGTTATGGGGCGCAATGAGCCGAATAAACTATATTATCCGGAGATGCATTTTCGATTAAAATCTTTTAGGATTGACCGGATGGAAGTTTCCAATCTTCAGTATAAATATTTTTCAGACAAATATGGACATCGAAAACCAATATCCTGGCCCGGTGGGCAAATACCAAGAGGTATGGAAAATAAACCTGTGACGAGGATAAATTGGTTTGACGCGAAACGTTATTGCACCATGATGGGCAAACGATTACCAACTGAGGCTGAATGGGAAAAAGCATTTAGAGGGCCAAATGGCCGCACTTTCCCATGGAATGGGAACCGGTTCCATAAAAGTTATACCCGTACTCTGGAGTCAGGAAACACATTACCGTTAGATGTCAATACTATGAATTATGACGTTTCACATTACGGTGTAATGCATATGGCTGGAAATGTCAGAGAATGGGTAGGACCATCTAACAATAGTTTTTTACTTCCTTACAAGGGGTCCAGGGTAAAATATAGTAAATTTGGTAAAGATAAAGCGATTCGAGGTAGCTCATGGAAACTCTCCAGATCCTATGCAGTGGGTTGGTATCGTAGTAGTAGTCCTGCTAATTATACCTGGGATGAAGTTGGCTTTCGTTGTGCTAAATAAAGAGGAGAAAACTTATTATTTTATCTCGAGACTTTGAATATATTTTTTTAAGATCATCTGGATACTGGGTTTAATATCATGGAAGCTAATTCCAACTTCCCATCCTTCTTCAACTTTTTTATAATGAACCATTTGTGCTTCACATGTAATTTCCATCATTTCTGATTCTATAGGTACTTCAAATAAAAGATAAAACCGTGAGTGAAATTCAACTTCGGTATTCATCTTACATAGCATACCGGTTTCACTTAAATTGAGGCCTTCACATGCCATGAACTCTTCTTTACCAAATGAAATTTCAATCATTTGATGAATCATAAATCGTTTGGCTTTTCTTTGATTATCCATATTATATAATAAGTTTAATTTGAATTATAAAAATAGCTGAATCAAAATATAACAAAGCACTCAAATTGACAATTTATATTTTGATATGAGTGAGATCAGATCGGTGGTAAATGCTTAAAGCCATCCTCTCTGAGGATGGTCAGTGACCAAAGGTTCTGCCAATTGGCTACCTTATAAAAAGCTAAGTGTGTATCGCGGGTCTGTCCTGCTGGAGTATTTAACCACGGACCACACTGAATACACGGAAAAAAACAGAGATATTAAAATTCAATCACAGAAACACAAAATCCTTCCGTGTTTTCTGTTTATTCCGTGAATGCGATATGCCCCTCTGGAGTTAAGATAATACCGTCTCCTTTGAAGACGGATTGTTACTTATTTGGCAGGGAAAATATGGCAGATATTTGAAACCTGATGACTATTTACTAAATGTATTAATGACAGATTTATGTTTACGTTTATTTTTATATTGCTAAGTAAATCGTTTTTTTGAATTCATGGACACCAAACCAAAAAGCCCCAATACTTTCTGAGAAGTATTGGGGCTTTGGTTTTTTAATTTTGATTTTTATCTTTAAATTTACTGATTAACCGACTTTAATCAATTTAGGTTGCTTTTCAGGTACTTTTGACAAAATCAGCTTTAAGACACCATCTTCAATAGTTGCCTCAATAGTGGATTGATCAATTTCGTTTGAAAGTTCAAAAGATCTAGTATAATTCCCTAAATTATACTCTGTATAAATGGGTTTATAGTCACCGTATTTTGCAGTGTTAATTTGACCGGATATTTCCAAAATATTTTTTTCAAGTTTTACTTTAATTTGGTCCTTATTAACACCGGGCATATCCATCAAGATTAACAATTCTTTTTGGGTTTCCATAATATCAGTCAATGGAGAATATACTTTACAAGGAATTGTTTGCTCTTTTTTACTTTGAATTTCTTTTTTACCTTCAACTGTCATTTCTTTATTTTCTGCTGTCATGATTATCTCCTTATAGTTAAGGTTATTGTTTAATAGTTTAATTAGAATTAGTTTACAAAAACTTGTCGGGGTTTATCGGTTTCGGCCCTGGTTAATTCAACAGTTAACACGCCATCTTCCAACTTAGCCTCTACCTTGTCTGGATCAACCTTAAAAGGTAGTTTCATAGTCCGATCAAAATTATAATCCTTTCTTTCTTTCCGATGAACGCTGGTTTCTTTATCATGAGAAAGTTTTCTTTCACCGGAAATTCTAAATAGATTGTCTTTAATTTCGATTTTCAAATCCTCTTTAGCTAAACCAGGTAATTCTGAAACCAGGATCAGGTTGTCATCTTTTTTGAATAAATCGATAGGGGGTGTAACACCAAAACCTGTTGTATCTAAACCAAAATAATTTGCATCTCTAGCGGATTCTACAGCGTCTTGAATTGAGAGTAGTCTTTCGAATGCATTTGTTAAATTTCCAAACATAATAACCTCCAAGTAATAAATTAAAATAAGATTTAAACGAATAGGGTTATATAGAGCATCTGCCGTGCCACAGTTATTTTAGTTTTAATTTCAAATGACTAAAATTTTAATAAAAAAAATAGGTCAAAATTTTCATTTATATACTTGAAATTCAGGCCAAAAAGATCAAGTGTTACGAACAAGTATAATTTTTGGCCGGATGACAGTTTTTTATGAATTACTTCCAAAATTTTATTTAAAATAAATACCATATAAATCAGATGAATCAACAGAAGAAGGTAGCTGGAAAATGTATCTCGGTTCTTGGAACAGGCTCTGATGTCGGCAAAAGTATTGTTGCAACCGCAATATGTAGAATATTGAAAAACAAAGGGTATAATATTTCACCTTATAAAGCCCAAAATATGTCTAATAACTCTGCCGTTACTGAAGATGGGGGGGAAATGGGGCGCGCGCAGGTTGTTCAGGCACAGGCTTCTAAAATTGAACCGACCGTAGATATGAACCCGGTTTTACTGAAACCGTGTTCAGATACCGGATCACAAGTGGTGTTATGTGGAACTGTGATTGGTAATAAAGAAGCGGGTGACTATTTTAAAGATACTGATTTTTTATTTAAAGAGGCACAAAAGAGCCTTCTAAGTCTTAGAAATAAATATGATATTGTTGTCATGGAAGGAGCCGGTTCATGTGCAGAGGTTAATTTGTTTGATAGTGATTTTGTTAATTTTAAAACTGCGCTTCAGGCCGATGCCCCGGTAATATTGGTTGCTGATATTGACAGGGGTGGTGTCTTCGCCCAAATCATTGGTTCTTTGGCTGTCATTCCTGAAAAGCATAAAAATTTGGTTAAAGGTATCATTGTAAATCGTTTTAGAGGTGATCCAAAATTATTTGAAAAAGGGATAGAATATCTTGAGCAAGAAACCAAAATACCAGTTTTAGGGTTAATTCCTTATTATCAGGATATTCAAATTGATTCTGAAGACGGATTACAGTTAAATCAATTTACAGATCCTAATGAAGTGATAGATAAAAATAAAATAAATGTAGCCGTTATTAAACTGCCGCATATATCCAACTTTACGGATTTTGCACCTTTAGAATATGATGGTGGCATTCAGATTCATTACCTTAGTCAATTGCGAAATCTTGACAATTATCAATTGGTTATTCTTCCCGGAAGTAAGAATGTTCGGGGTGATATTAAATGGTTAAACAGTTCTGGTTGGGCCGGTGAAATTAAAAAGTATGCTAAAGGTAAAGGGCAAATTGGTGGTATATGTGGTGGCTATCAAATGCTTGGGTCTGTCGTTAAAGACCCTCACGGTGTTGAAGGGGAACCTGGAGATATGGAGGCCTTAGATGTTTTTCAGGCTGAAACGACATTGTTGGCTGATAAAACCTTAAACCGGTCGGAAGGCGTTTGGTTAGATTTAAATCAAACGGTTTCAGGTTATGAAATACATATGGGGGAAACTGTTATAAAAGAATCATTTAAGCCAGCGATACAATTTAAGAATAGTGATAAAACTGATGGAATATACCTTGAAAATGGAAAAGTATGGGGAACATATTTTCACGGACTATTTAATGATTCCGGTTTTTTTGAGACTTTTTTCAAAAAAATCGACCCCAGTTTTAAAAGTCATCTGGGAGAAGGCACGATTCATCAATTCAGATCCAGCCAATACGATTTACTAGCTGAACATTTCTCTAACTATATGGATGTCGATCGAATGATGAAAATAATAGATGAGGGTTTATAATTAAAGATATTTATGGAAATATTGGCTAATATCGATAATAAGCGCACATACTAACCAGTATTCCGCTAAAATCTAATTCCAGTTCATTACTGGTTGAATCCTGATCGAATGGATCGTTATTAGTTGTTGCATAGGCGGTGGTTGATCTAAATTCAAAAATACCACCCCAATCTTCAGCAGCTTTAAGTTGGATACCTAGAACTCTGGAACCTTGATACCCGGAAAATCTGGTATCATAATGTTTACCTTTTACAGTCGTTGAATCAAATGCGCCGCTAATGATCCCCCAACTAACCCCAACATAAGGTTGATATAGACTATCAACAGGGTCCAGAATAAACAGTTTTATAAAGAGAGACCAGAAATGCAAATTCATTTTAACATCCGGAGCTGTAAATTCACCACTTCCCTGATAGGTAGTTTCTGAAGTTGCATAGTAATTATGAATCTCCGCCCCCCATGACCATCCTCCTGGAATATCCCAATCCAACTGACTGATTCGGTCCCAGGTTATACTTGGTGCGGGGATCTCATAGTCAAGATATGGAATTCCTATAGGTAACTTTTCAGCCATAAGGTAGGTGGATGGTAAAACACCTTCTTGAAATACACCATATCCAGTAAATTGATAATAAACAGACTCAACAAATCCATAATTGTATATTCCAAAGGCAATTTGATTGAAGGCCCCTACATTTGCTACTGCAACTGGTTGTTCCTGTGGCTGGGCTTCCTGAGCATACAGTGTGTTGGTTAAAGCACAGCAAATCCATAATAGTAAAAAGATCCTGGAAAATATATTGCTTTTCATTAGGTTTTTATCGATTTGCTGTTAATAAATGGTTACCGTAAAATAGTTCCAATACGATCTAATCGATAACCGGAAATTAAGCTGCTGTGTGGATTGTGGTTCCAATAGATAATAGCACCCTTGCCCTGTACTTTTTTCTCCTCCACAAATCCCCAGTACCGGCTGTCTTTTGAATTTCTTCGATTATCACCCATGACAAAAATTTTCCCTTCAGGTATTTCAATTTTATTATCCATCGCCACGGTATAAATGGTTTCGTCAAGAAATACAAAAGCCTCTTTTTCAAGTTTTCCATTAATATAAACATTTTCACCAATCAATTCAATGGTATCTCCTCCGATACCAATTACGCGTTTTATAAAGTTTTTATCAGGATCTTCTGGATAGGGAAAAACTATAATATCTCCCCGCTCTACTTTAGATGAAAAAAGCTTGGTATCTGTAAAAGGAACAACTAATCCATAGGCAAACTTATTTACAAAAAGATGATCACCAATTTCTATGGTGTGGATCATCGAACCTGTTGGTACACGATAAGGTGCGAATAACCAGGTTCTGAATATTAGTGCGACAATTACTGCAAAAATTAGTGCCTCTACCCATTCACGAAGGGATTTATTTTTAATAAAACGTTCCAGGTTAATAATTTTTCTCATTTCATTACTCAAAAGTTTAAAATATTTGTTGAAGCTAATACTTAAAAAATGATTCCCAAAATAGTGAGGAATATTAAACCGTTCTATCCTGCTTCTTTCTTTTTGTAAATATCAGGATTAATTCCATTAATTCAGAGCATTTCAAAATATATGCCGGAATGATAAAACAGAGGATACCAATGGAGACATTTAGGGGCAATGTAATCATTAAAGGTAACTTATTCCAGGTGTTAAAAAAGCTTTTACAGTAATAGACACCACCAGCCATTATAATGCAGCAAAATAATATTTTAAGAATTTGTTTTATCATTTTTAAACTGATGATTTTTCCAACACCAAATTCATGAATAAAATACAATAATAGAACTGTTTGAGTAGCTTGGCTGATTGAATTGGCAAGTGCAATACCCAAATGTTTCATTTCCATTGAAAGCCAAAGGGCAATAATGATGTTAACAATCATGACTACAAAAGATATCTGTACCATTCGTCTTAAATATCTGGCGGCTTGATAACTGGTTACCAGCAGTCGATTCCAGGAAATAAAGACTAAACCGATGATATGGTATTTTAAAGCACCAGCCGTCAGTAAAACGGATTTTTGATCGAACAGGCCGCGTTTGTATAGTAAAGAAACGATATCTTCAGACAATAAATAGGTACCAACAATAATTGGTAAGCTAATAAAGGTTGTCATTCGAAGCGCGAACCGGAGATCAATTGTAATTTGATCAAATTGCTTTTCCAGAAATAAATTGGAAAACTTTGGAAGGATAACGGTTACAATTGAAATAACAAATATACCTAAAAAAAGTTCCAACAATCGATTACTAAAATTTAGGGAAGATATTGCTCCCTCACCTACCGTCGTAGCAATTAAATTGCTGACGATGATATTGATTTGATATATCCCTACGCCAAATATTGTCGGGATAATCAATTTGAAGGTCTCTGCTAAATGCGGATTCCTAAAATCGACTCCTGTGAACAATCGAAATCCTTTTTTCCTTAAAAAAGGATAATGGAACCCTAGTTGAATCAATCCACCAATGATGACCCCCATTGCGAATCCGAAAGTTGGATTAGGTAAGCGGGGAGATAACCAGATAGCGAATCCAATGATACTGATATTTAGCAAAACGGGTGTCACAGCTGAAACCCAAAATTGAGAAAATGAATTTAAAACACCCTGTCCGATGGCAGCTAATGAAATAAAAACAATATATAAAAACATGAAGCGTGTTAAAAATATTGTTAAGGATAGGGATTCCTCTTTAAATCCCGGTGCAAAAATGTATTGCACCAACCATGGGGAAAATGCAATGAACAACATACTAAAGATCACTAATACTAAGGTGGCCATCCAAAAGAAGCTACTGGCATAATTTAAAGCTGATTGTTCTCCTTCTTCTTTTTGAACTTTGCAAAAAACAGGAATAAAAGCATTAATCATTACTCCTTCAGCGGTTAGTCGCCGAAATAAATTAGGAAGGCTGAATGCTAATGTAAAAGCGTCATTGTAAAATGAGGTTCCCAAAAATGTTGCTCTAACAATTTCGCGTATTAATCCCAGAACTCTACTGATGGTTGTTATAAAACTAATAACACCGACTTTTTTAAATAGACTCTTTTTACGGGATAAATCGGGTGTGCTCATATTTTTAATGTTAGGCGTTTTTAATTATTCAAATTCATCACCAATTGTTGTCATTACGAGTTTGCCATGTTTGACACCTTTGGTACCGATTAGTTCATCAGCCAGTTTTTTAATTTCCTTCGCTTTTCCCTTTAAAACCAATACTTCCAAGCAATGATGTGAATCCAGATGAACGTGCAGGACCGAAATAATAGATTGATGATGATCATGTTGGTGGTCTGTTAACTTATCCGATAATTCCCTGGTATGATGATTATAAACGACTGTTACCGTTGCAATAGTTTCCGAATCGTCTTGTTTCCATTGTTCATTAACCAAATCATTTCGAATTAGATCACGAATCGCCTCAGATCGATTCATATAACCCTTATCTGCAATTAAAAGGTCAAATTTTTCGAGTAGTCGTTCATCTATAGACATTCCAAATCGAGTCGTTTTTGCCATGTTTACCATTCTCATTTTTTGATTAACAATAATACGATTACTTGTGTACCATTATCTAATAAATTAGTTCAGGGTCAAGATAAGAAGTAAACTTACTGACTTTATTTGATCTTACCATCCATAAAATTCATTTACAGTTTATTATTAATTCGTTTAGTTAATAGCTATCTGATATTTTTTAGTTTATCATTAATAAAACTATTATTGTTTTTGTAATTAAACACATCATCTGTTTTTCCCGTTAGTATTTGAAATAATATTATATGGGTAAAATTTTTTTAATTAAAATCATTCGTGGAGAAGATTAATATGGAATTTTCACCGGAAGTTGAAGGCATGTATTGTATTAAAAAAGGGCCTAATAATGGTCCGGCACCTATTCCGCAGGAAGGAAAATGGGTTCAGGCAAAAGAGGTTAAGGATATTTTTGGTTTAACACATGGTGTTGGCTGGTGTGCTCCACACCAGGGGGCGTGTAAACTAACACTTAATATTAAAGCGGGTATTATTGAAGAAGCTTTAGTTGAAACAATCGGTTGCACAGGTATGACCCACTCTGCTGCCATGGCTTCAGAAATTCTTCCAGGAAAGACCATACTGGAAGCATTAAATACTGATTTGGTATGCGATGCAATTAACGTTGCCATGCGAGAACTTTTTAAGCAAATTGTTTATGGAAGGAGTCAAACTGCATTTTCAGAGGGGGGGCTTCCCATTGGTGCTGGACTTGAAGATTTAGGGAAAGGTTTAAGAAGCGTTAGCGGTACGATGTATGGAACCAGTGCCAAAGGTGCCCGATATATGGAAATGGCAGAGGGTTATGTCAGTAAAATTGCTTTGGATGAAGATGATGAAATTATTGGTTATTCGTTTGTGCAATTGGGGATAATGATGGAACATATTGCCAAAGGGATGGATGCCAATGAAGCTTTGAAAAAGGCATCAGGTTCTTATGGGCGATTCGAAGACGCTGTAAAAACAATTAACCCAAGACACCAATAAACTAAAAGGAGAATAAAATGGCATTATTTGAAGGATATCAGCGAAGAATTGCTCAAATCAATGAGGTTCTGGAAAAATACCAAATAAAAGATCTGGAAGAGGCTAAAGCAATTTGTGAAGGAAAAAAGTTAGACATATTTGAAATTGTAAAAGGAGTTCAACCTATCTGTTTTGAAAATGCATGCTGGGCCTATGTTATGGGGGCTGCAATTGCGATTAAGAAAAATCAGACTCAGGCAGCAGAAGTTGCAGCAACACTTGGTGAAGGTCTTCAAGCTTTTTGTATTCCGGGTTCAGTTGCTGATGATCGTAAAGTTGGACTAGGACATGGAAATTTAGCAGCCATGTTATTAGGAGAAGAAACAAAGTGTTTTGCCTTTTTGGCAGGACATGAATCATTCGCTGCTGCAGAAGGAGCAATCGGATTAGCTAAATCAGCTAACCGAGTTAGAAAAGATCCTTTGAAAGTTATATTAAACGGATTAGGTAAAGATGCCGCACATATTATTGCCAGAATTAATGGATTTACACATGTTAAAACTGAATTTGACTATGCCAGCGGTAAGGTATCTATTGTTTTAGAAAAAGCCTATTCCAAAGGTGATCGTGCTAAAGTCAGATGTTTTGGTGCCGATGATGTCAGAGAAGGCGTTGCCATTAACCATTTGGAGGGGGTTGATGTATCAATTACCGGTAATTCAACTAATCCTACCCGGTTTCAGCATCCTGTGGCCGGAACTTATAAGAAAGAATGTATTGCCTTAGGTAAAAAATATTTTTCAGTTGCTTCGGGTGGTGGTACCGGTAGAACACTTCATCCTGATAATATGGCGGCAGGACCTGCATCCTATGGTATGACTGATACCATGGGTCGAATGCATTCTGATGCACAATTTGCCGGTTCTTCTTCAGTCCCGGCACACGTGGAAATGATGGGACTGATTGGTATGGGAAATAATCCTATGGTTGGAGCTTCAGTAGCAGTTGCTGTGGCTTTGGAACAAGCCGGTTAAGATGCGTTCAGTTAAAGGGTAACTTTAGAAAACCCCGCTGGTTATCTGGCGGGGTTTTTCATGCATATATCTGATTAGTATTTCTTACCTTAAAAAAGAACATTCCAATTTCTTTTTAATTACCTCCAGAACCTTTACCACCTGAACCATTACCGCCGGATCCATTACCACCGGATCCATTACCACCTGAACCATTACCGCCGGATCCATCACCACCAGAACCATTACCGCCGGATCCATCACCACCTGAACCATTACTGCCGGATCCATCACTCTTAGTTTCAGTATTTTGTTTTCCTTGACCTTGATTCATTTTTGCAAGCACTTGTTCAGCTCCTTGCTTATTGGAAACACCTTTAAGCGCTAGACGCATTTGCATCATCTTTGAAGAGGAATGTTTTTCTTTTAAAGCCTGGTTTATGGCATCCGTTATTGTTTCTGAATTGATCCTGCTTCTAGCCATTAAACGTGTTGTGGTCATAGTTTGTATTGCAAGCTCTTCATCCGGATTTTCTTTTAACTGTATTCTTTGCCGCAATCTTTTCATGATTTGCAACATTTGAGGTTCTTCCATTCCTGCAGATAAACAATCTGCAGTTCTTTCGGCCAATTTTTGGATTTTACTTTCTTCATTTTCAACCGATCGCGCCTGACGATAAGCAAATGAATAACGATTGTTAACACTTTTCAGGGCCTTAACCAGACGCGCATCATTAATTCCTTTGGCAATGCCTTCCTTAATTTTTTGAACCACCGGTTCTATAGGGATTCCTGAACTAGCAGCTAATTTCACCATCTGTTGAGATTGTAAAATATGCCTTTCCTGAAATCGATTTTGAATCATTGCTTTTGTCACTTCCAAAGCCGTCGATTGATCAACACCAGCATTTATCATTTCTCGTACCTGTTCACGAATCTGATGAGAAACCTTTGTTGTCAATGCCGTATCAATTTCATCTGCATTAGCAACACAAAAACTTGTCGTCATTATGAAAAATCCCAGGACAAGAACCAGAAATAAAGCTGTTTTTTTTCCAAAAATTTTGTGGTTATTTATATTATTCATCTTTTTCTCCCTTTAAAATAGCATTAATCTAGCAATATAATTTCTCTGTCTCCGACTCAAAGCCTGCTAATCTACTTATCATCTTATAAAAGAGGGATGGCAAGGGATCAACCTAACCATTTTTTTATTTTTCAGGATCGTATATACAATTTTCGGATCCAAAGTCATCTTTTTCTTTTAGTTTACAATCCGGCAGAAAAAAATTGCCATCCCTTATATAAAAATACCGAAAGGGTGTTTTTTTTCCGGGGATTTTGACAATCCACTCTGCATTATCATTTTTTTTAAGTGTTAGGGGTACAAATTGGTTAATTGAGGATACAAATTCCAATTTAACAATATTTTCTTGTTTTAGAAAAATTTTTAGACCCTGCGTATTTTTTTCTATTCGATGTGAAGTACAACCAATTAATAAGGAAGCTAACAGCAGTAAGAAACTGACATAATGTTTATATTTCATGGATTTTTATGATTGAATTAACGCTTCCGAATTCATCCCTTTCACTCAGAAAAACGGTGGGATCGGCAATGATCAGATCACTATTGATAATGTAAGAAAATTTATGCTCGTTTGGAGTCACTTTCAAAACAATTTCCCAATAACCCTGTACCCCCGTTTTATTCATTAATACAGGATCCCAATTCGTAAAACTACCAGCAATCTCGACAGTTTCAGCTTCTGGTTGATGGAGTACAAAACGATGGGTGTAAATGGTTGATTTTTGATAATTTTGAAAAACAGAAATTGCAAAAAAAAGCAACGAGGCCGCTGCTAAGCTTATGATGAAAGATGCCGGTTTAATCCAATGTCGCCCGTTTTTTCTTTTAAAAGATAAATCAGCAGATATATCTTTGGATGGAATTTTCATCCCTGCTGTTGAACGAAGCAATTTTTCCTGTTGAATCAAATCAATCGTTTCCTGGCTGAATGGTTCGTCAGCATGTATTTTTTCAACAAACTGTATTTTCTCATCTAAATCCAGTTCATTATCGATATATTGACTAATCCAATATTCCATCATTTTTCCTTATTTAAAATTTTCCGCAACTTAGTTCTGGCTCTGTGTACTTTCACTTTTACATTTGTAACACTCATTTGATGCATTTCTGAAATATCAGAATAGGATAGATCTCCACTGGTTGCCAGTAAGAGAACCTCCCGTTCTTCTCGGTTTAGTTTTTTCAATGCCAACATTAATTCTTGAACTTCTTCCTTAAGCGCATATGTTTCATACTGGGATTTAGTATTACTAACCGGATTTTTTTCAAGAACATCAAACTTTTTCTCTTTCTTCTGGTGGTCGAAAAATACATTCCTGGCAATCCTATATAATAAAGGGGATGTATGAATTTGGGGATCATATTTTTCGAGCAATTTTGTGAAAGTCTCCTGTGTTAGGTCACTGGCTAATGAGTAATTTCCGGATAGTTTAAAAAGATAAGCAAAAATTTTATCCCGGTATTGAATATAAAACTGATTAAATTGATCCCTCATAAATGTATAACGATTGATATTGGAAAAGGTTACATTTTTTTTGGTTTAATGAAGAATTTATTTGTAACAAAATAAACCACATTCTGATGAATAATGATGTTAATCGTTTAACTTATAAAAAAATTCTATTTTTGCCAGATTTTAGATTGATATTTTCGACGTACTGCACATATTTGAATGGCTATTTGTTTTAATTCTGAACTTGACGAGAGCTCTAGCTGCAGATTTTCTTCGACTGCTTCCAGATATTTAATGATGGTTTGATCATTTTCTTCACTGACCATCAACCGATAAACACCATTGATAAAAGGTTTTCTTCGGCTTTCTTTTTGGTACCGTTTAATTTTAAAAAACTTCCAATTTTCGATCAGGATATCACGAACTTCCTCATTTGATTCTTTAATTTTCCGTCTTAAACTTTGTTTTGGCCAACGAACAGCTCCCAAATAGTGGATGACCAGAGCGATACTCCAAAATGCCATTGGATATAGTACCCAGGGGTAATTCGTTGTGGACGTATTAATTCCAATCAAAGCGCTATTTGCAAATAAATATGCAATAAAATGAGGTGTAAAACTGCGTTTCAGTCTGATTCGAGAACGTGTCAGGTTTTCAAAAGTCACTAATTTATCACTCTTGGGTAAATAGGGTTCCAGATCTTTTGGTTTTATTTTTTTTGCTTTTTGGATGGCCTGGGGATTGATGTCATATTCGGCTTTGACTTCTGCTGCAATATTTTGAATTTCAGACAGCGGTAAGGCGGTTATTTCCTGAAGGGCTTGAAAATTGGCTCTCGTGTTTTCTTTGATATTTTCAAGTCCTTGAATTTCATTATAACGATCTAAGACCCTGGTTCGGATCGCATCCATCATCTGTTCATTTTTTTCTTCATCACCGTTACTGGACATTCTTATAATTATTAATGGAAGGTTATCGGAGTTATCATTGCTAATAAAGTCTACAATCGGATTTTTTTATTAAAAAACTAAATCTTAACGTCATTTTATGATGGAATCAATGCTAAATTTGGTTCCACCAAATTACAACATCGACCTGTACTTTTGGTGAATTCAAGCCTATAAATCAAGAAGGTTTTAAACCAATAATCAAAAAAACTTCTAAATATTTAACCCATGAAAGCGCTTCTTTTAAAAGAAATTGTTGACTTGTCTGAAAATCATAAACCTCTGGCTCTTGAAGAAATCCCAATTCCTGTCCCTAAAGATAATGAACTACTGATTCAGGTTGCTACTTGTGGTATTTGCCATACTGAATTAGATGAGATTGAAGGTAGAACACCACCCGCTTTTTTCCCAATGATTCTGGGGCATCAGGCCGTAGGAGCTGTTATCAAAATGGGTAAAAATGTAACTTTACATAGCGTCGGGGACCGGGTCGGGGTTGGCTGGATTTTTTCAGCCTGTGGTCAGTGTGAGCACTGTCAAAACCAAAATGATAATCTTTGCTTAAATTTTAAAGCAACAGGTCGGGATGCTTATGGTGGTTATGCTGAAAAAATGTGTATTCCAGAACAATATGCGCATCGCATTCCTGAATCAATAAACAATGACCAGGCTGCGCCATTATTATGTGCAGGAGCCATTGGTTATCGATCATTGATGTTGACCCAAGTGGTTAATGGGCAGTCAATAGGTTTGACCGGCTTTGGCGCCTCCGGGCATCTGGTCTTAAAAATAGCGCAGTATTTATATCCCAATTCTGATATCTATGTATTTGCCCGTAGTCCTAAAGAACAAGAATTTGCCATGTCGTTGGGAGCTATCTGGAGTGGTCATACTGAAACTCAGTCACCAGAGTTACTACATGGTATCATTGATACAACACCGGCCTGGAAACCTGTTATAAAAGCTTTGGAAAATTTACGTCCAGGTGGCAGATTGGTGATTAATGCGATTCGAAAAGAAGATGATGACAAAAACCTTTTAGGTAGTATTAGTTATGTTAAACACTTATGGATGGAAAAAGAGATTAAAACAGTTGCTAATGTATCAAAACTTGATATTCAAAATTTCTTAACCTTAGCTGCCGAAGCCGAAATAAAACCAGAAATTCAGGCTTATCAATTCAATGAAATTAATAAAGCTTTAGATGAGTTAAAAAATCGAAAAATTAGAGGTGCAAAGATTCTAAAAATCATTTAAACATTAAATAACAATTAATTAAAATTTTATTTTTTTTATAATTTCAAATCAACAGATAGGACATCATTATGGCTAAAGAAATTATTCTTGTTATTGGAAGATCTATGACTGAACAAGAAATAGAAGCACTAACAGTACTCTATAAAAAGGACGAACTTGAATTTAAAGAAGAAAAAATAAAAACAGCAGCTGA
>Ga0233431_1002599_pt1 | contig 24749 bp, 18 predicted proteins | sample SI_118_April2016_FD_179867 | JGI IMG/M metagenome (GOLD analysis project Ga0233431, IMG submission 179867) | Seawater microbial communities from Saanich Inlet, British Columbia, Canada - SI_118_April2016_200_MG | ecosystem: Environmental > Aquatic > Marine > Inlet | place: Canada: British...
TCCCAGACACAGAGCGAGCCCCCCCCGGCGGAAAAAGCTCGAGCCAGCATCCGCCAATTTCTGCGCCGGATGGATATCAGCACCCCCCACAGGAGCAGGGTTGCCAGGTGGAACACCGCACTCGGCACGGCATAAGCTCCCAGAAAGCCGCTGCTGACGAAACCGACCCACCACCCACTTCTCCCCGCCAACGCCATCCAGATGGAGAGCAGCGACAGCAGCGAAAACAGCACCAGCAGGGAATACCCCCGGGCCATCTGCGAATAGGTGATGTGTACGGGAACCAGAGCCAGCAGACCGGCGGCGACCAGCCCTGCACGCCCCTCCCCGAAGAGAATCCGACAGAGAAAGAACATGGCCGGAATCGCCAGCAGCCCCGCTAACAGGGCGGGCAGACGGATCACCCACTCGGTCTCGCCGCAGAGTTGGACCGCCAGCCGTACCAGAAGGGAGTGTAGGATGTGGTTGTTGGGCACCGGGTAAGAAGTGACTATCTCCGCATACGGCTTGGCGGCGAACACCTCCCAGGTGTACGTCTCGTCGTGATTGAGAGCGCCCCCCATGCCTGGAAGACGCACCGCCAGCGCGACCCCGAAAATGGCGACCAGAATCCAGGCTTCCACGCGTTTGGTCAAAGGTTGCTGCAGGAATTGCACTCCACTCTTCTCCTTGTGCCGACTTCGGTTTGCGGATATCCCGCAAATCCTTTCTCTACATAGAAACAAACTTACAAAAATCAGCCCTCACACGCCCGTGCCGTCCCCTTCCCGGGCTCTAATCCTGGGAATTTCATGGGAGAATTTTGTCTTTGTCCCGTGCCTATCTTATCCCGGCCACCAATGGCCAAACCCACTTTTCTATTGAATAATTCATCCCTGTACCTTATAAATATCTAACCTCTTGGAGAATGGGGGTGGAATGCCTGATATCCGGATGCGTCTCCCCGTAACCCTTCTGGAAGCATTCCCCACAATAGTGTCCGAGTTCAAACTGCGACCCCAAGTCTGAAGGAGGGGATCTCCCCATGAACGTATATATCTTTATCCTGTGCATCCTGGCTATCATTCTCGCTATCCTCAATATTTATCAGTATCTGATCATGCGGGCGGCCCTGAGAATCGCCGAGATTCTCTACGTCATGAGCCGCAACGTCCGCGAAAAGGCCACCGAGGTCAGACGCACTCAGAAGGATGTCGAGATCATCGAAGCCCACCTCTTCGATATCGCCACCTCGGCCCGCAGCCTGCTCAAATCGCTGGGCCGGAGCGAAAAGGCGATCGATCCCGATCCCACTACCTCGCTGACCACCAACGGACATCACAGGGACTCCGACAGCCTGATCCGCCTGGCCGACAATATCTTTTACGCGGTCAAGGAGGAAAATCCCGAGGCCGGCTGGGACGAGACCATCGAAATTGCCCTCGACCGTTTCCTGAAGAAAGTGCCCAGCATGGAGCGCGAGCCGGCCCGCAAGATCGTCACCGTCGTCGCCCAGGAGCATCGCGCCAAGGCGCTGGAGCAGATGATCCACAAGGAGAACTTCGAACAGGCCCTATTCACTCCGGGAAAAGACGAGTAAACTCATTGGCCTGAAATACGCGAATGCGCGAATACAAAGATACGCCGGGACGGCGCTCGATCGCCCCGGCGTTTTTCTTTGCGGCTGGTAGTCTGTCAGGACTGGTTTTGAGCATTGGAATTTACCTAAATAGCTGAATTTACTGCAAAATTCGGATCGCTATTCTGCCCAAATCAATGTTGCCAGAACACTGGGGCAATTTGCCATCGCCGAAAATGGAGCTTAAGTTTTATAGAAAGAGAAAAAATAAGGACTTAAGTGATTTTCAAAGTTTTTTCCACTCATATGCCCCTCTGTCAATATCTCATAAATTATTATTTATAATACAATTATACCACAGGAGATAGAACTGTGGATCTAGTAGAGTCCATCCCAGACGAACTCGCACCTCATATTCGCGCCGAACTCAATCCCGGCGAGTTGATGATGGTCCTGCTGTCCGCCGATATCCAGCCGGACGGCCAGTACGGAGATTCGTGGTTTGTACTCACCGATGAACGGCTCATCGTATTTTTCCCCAACGGCGCGGCGGCGCCCGATATCAAGAGCATTCCGCTGTCTCAGATCCACCGGGTCCAGACCAAAAACTACGTGGGCAGCGGCGCCCTCGTCGTCGATCTGGAAGATGAAACCGTCGAATTGTTGCGCTTCTCTCAGAGCGCCTACTACAAATTCTCGAACGTCCCCCAGGCGATCGAAGCAGCCGGGATAGAGGAACCCGAAGAACAGGAAGAAACCGACGAAATTCCGCCCCCACCGGTCAAGGTAGTCGACAACTGCCCCACCTGTGGTCGCGCCCTGACCCCCGGCACAAAAATCTGCCCCAACTGCCTGCGCAAAACCGAGACCTTCTGGCGACTCTTCGACTACATAAAACCATACAAGAGCATAGCCCTATTGGGCTTTGGTCTGACCATCCTCCTTACCGCTATCGGCCTTCTGCCCCCGCTGCTCAATAAGTATCTCATCGACGATGTCATCCTGCCCGTCATCTCCGAATATTACCAGCTGGTCGATGGAGTGCAGCAACAGGTGCTTTCAGAGACGCCGCAAACCCCTCCAGCCTATGCGGTCACCAGGCTAACCTGGATAGTTTTGGGGCTTCTCGGTCTCTACATCTCCCGCTCGGTAGTCGGCGGGTTCCGCGCCTATGTGCTCGGTTGGCTGGGCCAGCGCATCATCTACGACTTGCAGATCGAGATCTTCCGGCATCTTCAGCTCCTATCACTGAGCTTCTACAACATGCTCAGCACCGGGCGCATCATGACCCGGGTCACCAACGACACCAGCCGCATGCAGGGGTTCATTACCCGGGGGTTCCAGGAGATGGTGATCGATATCCTGACCCTGATCGGCATCTGCATGGGTCTCTTCTACATCAACTGGGAGCTGGCCCTGCTGGCCATCATCCCGATTCCATTCATGATCGGCGGCACCCTCTTCTACCGGGGGCGCATCCACTGGGTCTTCCACCGCATCTGGCGCCGCATTTCCGCCCTCAATTCCATGCTCGCCGACACGATCCCCGGCGTCAAGGTGGTCAAGGCGTTCGCCCAGGAAAACCGCGAGATGGAGCGCTTCGACAAGCGCAACATCGACCTGCGCGAGTCGCACATGTACGCCATCAAGATGCGCGCCTACTTCATGCCCTCCATCGCCTTCATCACCTCCATAGGCTCCATCATCCTCTGGTGGTTCGGTGGCAATCGGGTGCTCAGCAACACCCTGACCCTGGGCGACCTGCAGGCGTTCATCTCCTACATGATGATGTTCTACGCCCCGGTGCGCAGCCTGTGCAACCTCTCCGAACAGCTCGAGAGCGCGGCAACCACCGCCGAACGCGTCTTTGAGATCCTCGATATCGAACCGGAAGTGCAGGACGATCCCGATGCCATTGAACCGGGCGAGGTGCAGGGAGAGGTAGAGTTCCGCGACGTCAGCTTCACCTACGACGGCTTCGCCCGTATCCTCGACCGCGTTAGTTGCAAAATCGAACCGGGGGAGGTAATCGGCATCGTCGGCCCCAGCGGCGCCGGCAAATCGACCCTGGTCAACCTGATCTCCCGCTTCTACGACGCCAGCGACGGTGAAATTCTCATCGATGGCAACCCGATCCGCAAAGTCAAGCAGAAGAGCCTGCGCGCCCAGATCGGCGTGGTGCTGCAGGAACCGCTCCTCTTTCAGGGGAGCATCGCCGAAAACATCGCCTACGGTCATCCCACGGCCACTCGCGAAGAGATCATCGCCGCGGCCCGGGCGGCCAATGCCCACAGATTCATCATGAACTTTCCCGATGGCTTCGACACCCAGGTGGGAGAGCGGGGTGGGCGACTCTCGGGTGGCGAGCGCCAGCGCATCTCCATCGCCCGGGCTCTGATCGGCAATCCACGCATCCTCATCCTCGACGAAGCCACCAGTTCGGTCGATACCGAGACCGAATACGAGATCCAGGAGGCGCTGGATCGGCTGGTGTCCGGTCGCACCACCTTTGCCATCGCCCATCGGCTATCGACGCTCAAGAACGCCGATCGCCTACTGGTGCTGGAAAAGGGCCGCATCGTCGAGGTGGGTACCCACGAGGAACTGCTGTCCAAGGAGGACGGCGTCTATCGCCGGTTGGTCGATATGCAGACGGAAATGGCGAAAGTGAGGGCCGTATAAATGACAGAAGAACGCAACAGCGATCCGCAGCGCCGACTCGATCCGAACCAGATGAAGTTCACCCGCTCGGCGCGTGGAAACCTCATCCTGCATCTGGACGGCGAGGAATACCAGGATCTGAACATCCGCCGCGCCTTTCCCCTGGAATCCGACGAACGCTTTATCGGCTTTTTCCTCCCCGACGGCCTCGAGTTGGGCATGCTCGAGGATATGGCCGACCTCGAGGAGGAGAGCCGCCGGGAACTGCAAAACGAACTCGACAAGATCTACTTCCGCCCCATAGTCACCAGTTTCGGCAAGATCACCGAAGAACACGGCATGCTGCGCGGTGATATCGAGACCACCAGCGGTCCTCGGCAGATCGAAATCCGCGGCTGGCGCAAAAACGTTCGCATACTCTCCGGCAATCGCGCCATCATCCTAGACGTCCACGGCAACCGCTACCTGATAGAAGATTGGCGCGAACTACCAAAATTGACAAAGGAAATACTCGGACTCTAAAAAAACGACCGAGTGAGAAAAAGGGGCACGGCCTGCGCTTGGCCATGCCCCTTTCCTTCTGTGAATCAATGGATATCGCTCAGTTTTCTTGTAGTATCAATCTCGAGAATTCGCTCTGATACACCTGTAGATCCCGCTCTGAAAACAGGACGAAAACGACGCGATCGGGAGCCGCTTGTCCCGCCAAAAAATCGCGCGTCGTTCGCAGCGCCACTCCGGCAGCCTCCTCGATCGGGTATCCGTACACCCCGCAGCTGATCGCCGGAAAGGCGATACTCATCAGACCGTTTTCCACCGCCAGTTGCAGACAGCTGCGATAACAGCCGGCAAGCTGTTCCGAATCCTCCTGCACACCGCTGTAGATCGGCCCTACCGTGTGGACCACGTAGCGGGCGGGCAGCCGATATCCCCCTGTGATTTTCGCCTGACCGGTGGCACAGCCGCCCAGCGTTCTGCATTCCTCCAGCAACTGTCGGCCGGCCGCCCGGTGGATGGCGCCATCGACGCCGCCACCGCCCAGCAGTGAGGAATTCGCCGCGTTGACGATGCCGTCCACCCGCAGGCGAGTGATATCCCCCTGGATCATTTCGATCTTCGCCAGCGCATCCATATCCATGCCCTCACCTCCGCGCTTGACAGGATGGTCTTCCCCGTCTATGTACACTCGTTATGGCCCCTTCAAAGCCACCGCGCGAAAAAAAGTGCCCGGAGTGCAACGGCACCGGCTGCGACCCGGAACCTCTCCGAGCTCCGGCGGACGGCACGACCTATCTATTTCCCCGCTGTGCTCTGTGTCGCGGCAGAGGCTCCCTCACCGAGGAGCAGTACCAAAACTACCGATCCCGCCAGAAATCTAAGAACGGCTGAATCCCGTCCGAAAATCTCCTCCCCCTTCCGCAAAGAGGGCGGAAGAAGCTCCATCTTCTCCGACGCCCCGACGTAACCCGATCCCCCCTGCCATAGACCCCGGATACCTCGACATCCCCAGATCTCTCAGAAACGCCTTCCGATGGCGCCGCAGAGCACCTCCACCATCTCCTCGCGCACCTCGGTATCCGCCGCACCGCCCGGGATCACCAAATCCGCCTGTTTCTCCGTCGGCGCGTTGAAGCGATCGTGTTGAAAGCGCACCGAATCCAGATAGTAGTCGCAGATCTCATCCAGTTCCATCCCCGCCTTCAGATTCCGCCGGATGCGCCGCACGATCCGCTCGTCGGCGTCGGCAGCTACATAGCACTTGATATCCATCAGCTCTCGCAGCTCCGGATAATAGAGAACCAGAATCCCCTCCAGAATCACCACATCCATCCCCCCGAGCGAGCGACAGTGGGCGAACATCTCCTCGGCGTGGAACGAATCTGGACGGTTGTAGTCCGGCCATGGCTCCTGGCGCGTCGGCAATACATAGGGAGGCAGGTCCGCAGCCGGTTTGAAAAACCGATCCTGCCCGATTACCTCTACCTTCAGCGACTCCAGCCGCTGCGCGATCGCCGCCGCCAGCGTGCTCTTGCCCGAGGCGGTTCCTCCGCCGATACCGATCATCAGGTGTCGCCGTCCCTCTCGTCTCTCCTGCCACTTCTCCAGCAGCCCCTCCACGCTTTTCTCGATTCTCCTGCAATCCATCATCCCTCGATCTCCTCCCTCAGGCGACGCATAAAAAGTCCACTCCTTCCCGCAGTTCCAGACGCGCCAGTTCGCCGCGAATCAACCCCCTAGCCCCGCGCGAACCGACCGCCGCCAGCAGCATAGGATGTTCCCACTCCTCCCATCGATCGGCGAGTTCATCCACATCGATCACCGGCACGTTGCGCAGCGTGCCACCGATCTTCTTCGCGTCGATATCCACGAAAAAATCCGGGCGGTGGCCCCCCCGAATCAAATGCTTGGAAAGCCGCCGTCCGGTCTTTCCCGCTCCCCATACGATCAATCCGTTTCGCTCTCTAAGCGGCCCTCCGATGAGATAGTGCGACTTGGCACGCAGGAAATTCTCGACCGAATAGCGACCGTCCGTGTGGGTCATGCGGTCGGCGTGCTCGCGCCAGAAAAACAGCGTCTCGGGCACCTTGGCAAACCGCTTACCGGCCGCCGCAAAGCGCAGCCACAGATCGTAATCCTCGGCCCAACCACGCTCCTGATACCCTCCCAACTCCACGAGCTCCTCCCGATACACCATCGCCGAAGGATGGACGATCGGACTCTCGATAAAAATCTCGCGCTCGATCTCTTCGTGCCCGACCAGTCCGTTCAACCACTCCACGTAGATGCGAAACCCCTCCCCTACCTGTTGCCGGGGAAAGAGTTCGACCAGACAACTCGCCACGCTGACATCGGCATGCTGCTCCAGCAAAGCCACCTGCTTCTCCAGCCGCTGCGGATGGGACCGGTCATCCGCGTCCATCCGCGCCAGCAAACGCCCCCGGCACGCCGACAGTCCCCGATTGAGCGCCCCAATCAACCCTTCGTGTCCGGCGCGCAGCAGACGCAGCCGGGGTTCCCGTTCCCGCCAGCGCTCGAGAAGCTCGCCGCTACCATCCTCGGAACCGTCATCCACCGCCACGATCTCAAAATCTCTCAGGCTCTGATTGCGCAGACTCTCGAACGCCTCATCCAGGGTGGCGGCGGCGTTGTACACCGGCATCAGAATGGAGACGAGTGGTTCTGACATTGCCTTCTCCGACGTAGCGCTCAATCCCTGCCGCTCAATCCCTTCGGAATTGGCGATCTGTGGCACGTTATCCCTTGACAGATTGGAATCTAAATGACGATCTTCATCAGCGCAAAAGCTGCGGATTCGACCATCTGCTATCCCTATTCAGAGCGAGAAAACTGGCTACATGATACATCTTAAATCCGACAAGGAGATCGACAAGATACGCGCTAGCTGTCGCATCGCCGCCGAAACGATGGCATGCGTCATGGAGGAAATATCTCCCGGCGTCACCACTCTCGAACTCGACCAGGTCGCCAAAAAGTTCATCCGCAAGCAGGGGGCAGTGGCCAGTGCCAAAGGGTACGAAGTGCCCGGCAGGCCACCCTATCCCGGGAGCATTTGCATCTCCGTCAACGACGAGGTGGTGCACGGTATCCCCGGGCAGCGCGTTCTCCGTGAAGGGGATATCCTCGCCGTCGATATCGCCGTCAAAAAGGCCGGATATCACGGCGACATGAACGTCACTATGATCGCCGGCCAGACCGACGACGAGGCGATGCGACTCCTCTCCTCCACCCGCCAGGCCATGGAGATCGGCCTCCAGGCTGCCGTTCCCGGCAATCGTTTGGGCGATCTCGGCCATAGCATCCAGAGCTACGTGGAAGAGCAGGGTTACTCGGTGGTGCGCGAGTATTGCGGCCATGGCATCGGTCGCGCTTTTCACGAAGACCCTCAGATACTCCACTTTGGCAGCCCCGGGACCGGCCGCCGCCTGCAGTCCGGCATGGTCTTCACCATCGAACCGATGGTAAACCAGGGCACATCCGACGTGCGCGACCTCGAAGACGGATGGACCTCGGTCACTGTCGACGGCCTCCTCTCCGCCCAATTCGAACATACCGTGGTCGTCACCCGCGACGGCCCAGATATCCTCTCCCGCTTCGACGACCTACCTTTTTGAGGGTAGGCGCTGCCTTTTTGAGGGTAGGCATCCCCCTTGGGGGAAAGAATCAGCTTCTTCACAGCCCATCTACTCAGATTCCAGAAACCTGCGTCAACTGTTTCTGCCTCTTGCTCTTAGGCAAAATCAATCTATATTTGTATGTTTCCGGTAAAAACTAAGAAGGAGCGAATAGTTATGGCCAAAAAGAAAGCAGCCGCCGAATCCACCAACGATGACGAAAGCACCGATCTTTCGTTCGATCCAGGTTCCCAGGTCGAACTCGACGTCGAGGAAAACTGCTGCGTTACCGGCGAACCGGTCGAATGCAGCTTCAGTCGGTTCCCCGACTACGTGAAGGGTACGATGATGGTGATGTCCAGAAAGGTGATGCTCGATCATCTGCGGAACGGCACCTCCATCCAGAAGTTCAAAGAGGTCCTGGTCGAACGCCACGGCGACAAAGTCCTGGAAGAGTGCTACTCCAATTATTGATTCTCCATTCGTTACAGAGCAATAAAAAAGAGAGGGGTGATCCGTTCTGGATCACCCCTCTCTTTTTTCTGCTGCACTCCCCTTACGTGCGATCGAGAAGCGCCTGGATCTCCTCGCCCAACACCTTGCCCGGGTTGGGCTTCCCGCTGGCATCGATTGGAAGACCGGCGTGCCTCCCGTATATCTGTCCCTGCTGATCGATGACATAAGTCATCGGCACGCCCAGCGTCGATAGATCTCTCTTGTAAAATTGCCTTATCAATTCGGATTTGTTGTCGAGCACAATCGGATAGTTGATCCCGTAATGGTCGATGAACTGGGCCAACAGCGGTCGGACCTGCTCCGCTTCTCCCTGGTCCAGCGAAACCCCGATGATCGCCACTTCGTCCGGATCGAACCCTTTGCGCAGTTCCACCAGATGCGGAATCTCATAGCGACACGGACCACACCAGGTAGCCCAGAAGTTGAGCACTACCACCTTCCCCTCGTAATCGCGCAGATCGACAGTTTGACCTCGGTAATCCTTCATCTCGAAGAAGGATGCCGGAGGAAAGTCTGCGTCTACTTTTGCGTTCCCCACCTTCCGACTCTCCTGAGCCTGCTGAGAGCCACAGCCGACCACACCTGCCAGAACGGCTATCATAGCAAATTTGAACATGCGCATGAGTTCTTTCTCAGTTTTGCGTGAGGGCCACCCGATTCCACCGGCCTCTATCGATATCTGTAAAATGCGACTGAGCACGACAAAATTCGCCCCTATCGCCGATTCCCACAAGGGCCTGCCCCTTTCACAAAGGGCAACGGAACCGTCGAAACAGAAAAGACCGGAGGACTGTTGCCCTCCGGTCATCCAAACCACAACCATCGGCGGGCCCGTTGCTCTTTGGATGCCCGCCGGCTTAAATCGGTTTCACGAAGCCCAGCGTCGACGCTCCTCTTGCACCACCGGACGCGGCACCGATGTCTCCATGGTCAGCCAGGTTCGCTTGGGACCGATCAGACCGTCGATCTCGTGCAGCAGTTCGTCGCACGGCTTGACCCGAATGCTGCGCGAACGCACCACAGCATCCTTTTCGCCACCGTTCTTGAGATGGAGCAGTAGCTCACAGTCACCCATGTAGCGCTCGCACAGCCGCTTCAACTCGGCCAGCATCTCCCGCTCCACTTCTTCGTATGGAAGCGACAGGTTGACCGCCTTGGTCAACTGTTCGCGGGCCTGCTCCAGCGGCATCGCCTTCTCAGCCTGCAGGCTCAGTCGGCCGTTGCGCTCGGTGACCCGACCTTCGATCATGATCACCTGATCCTGTTCCAGCAATTCCTGATGGGCGGCGTAGACCTCCGAAAAGAAAGCCACGTCCCCCTTTCCCTGCATGTCTTCCAGCGTGATGAAGGCGAACGGCTGGCCGCGGCGATCGTGCAGCTTGCTGATTCGGGTGATCAACCCTCCAACCCGCATCTGATACCCGGCCTGCTGATTTTCGAGCTCGCTCAAAGAAGTTCCAAAACTCTTCAAATCGCGCAGATATGGGTTGAGAGGATGGCTGGAGATGTAAAATCCCAGCAGTTCGCGCTCCCGGGCCAGCTGATCCGTTTCGTTCCACTCCTCCACCTCGGGTAGCTCAAATTTCTCCATCTCCGCACCGCCACTGCCGTTCCCCGCCTCGAACAGGCTGATCTGGCCCCGCTCCCGCGCATCCTGGGCCTTCTGCGCCGCTCGCAGCGCCAGATCCAGCGCCTCGAACTGCTGGGCACGGTGTCCCTCCAGGCCATCCAGAGCGCCGGCGGCGATCAAACTCTCGATCACCCTCCTGTTGACCGCGTGCAGGTCGAGCCGCTCGCAGAATTCGAACAGATCCCCAAAAGCCCCCCCTTCGACGCGCACATCGACGATATTCTGGGCTGCCCCCTCCCCCACGTTCTTGATCGCCGCCATGCCGAAGCGGATCCCCTCCTCGGTCGGCGTGAAGTTGAGCGTGCTCTCATTGACATCGGGCGGCAGCACCGGAATCTCCATGTGCCGACATTCGTCGAGCAGTATGGTGAGCCGGTCGGTGTTGTTGCGGTCGGTGGTCAGACTGGCGGCCATGTAATCCTTGGGAAAGTTCGCCTTGAGATAGGCGTTTTTGTAGGCCACCTCCGCGTAACTGGCCGAATGCGACTTGTTAAAACCGTACCCCGAAAAGACCTCGATATCGGCCCAAACCTTCTGGGCGATATCCCTCTCCACTCCATTGGCGACCGCACCGGCCAAAAAGTCTTTTTTGTATTTTTCCATCAACGCGGCGATCTTCTTCCCCATCGCCTTGCGGATGCCGTCCGCCTGTCCCAGGGTGAAACCCGACATGTCGCGGGCAATCCGCTGCACCTGCTCCTGATAGGTGATTACCCCGTACGTCTCTTCCAGAACCGGCTCCAAAACCTCGTGATCGTAAGTGACCTCCTGGCGACCGTGCTTGCGATCGATAAAATCCGGGATGCGCGCCATCGGCCCCGGTCGATACAGGGCGTTCATGGCGATGACGTCTTCGAGCTTGTCCGGCTCCAACTGCTTGAGATATTCGCGCATCCCCGAACTCTCGAACTGGAACACACCCACCGTCTCCCCGCGACTGAACAACTCAAAAGTCAGTCGGTCATCCCAGGGGATGGCATCCAGGTCAAAATCCGGCTCCTGCAGGCGGATCAGCCGCGTCGCTTCGTCCATCAGCGACAGCTCCTTCAATCCCAGGAAATCCATCTTCAGCAGGCCCATATCCTCGCAGGTCGGTCCATCGAACTGAGTGGTGACGCGACCGTCCTTGGGAGCCCTGTACAGGGGTACATAATCGGTGATATCGCCGGGGGCGATGATCACCGCAGCGGCGTGCACCGAAGCGTGGCGGGCCAGTCCCTCCAGCTTGCGTGCATATGAAATCAGCTGCCCCTTCTCGTCCCGCGAATCGGCCATCTGCCGCAGTTCGGGCACCTTATCGATGGCGTCGCCCAGCGTGATCTTCAGCTCGTTGGGCACCAGCTTGGCGATGACATCTACCTCGCCGAACGACAACCCCAGAACGCGCCCCACGTCGCGGATCACCGCCTTGGCCCCCATCGTTCCGAAGGTGATCACCTGCGACACATTCGCCTCGCCGTATTTCTCGACCACGTAGCGGATGATCTTGTCCCGTCCGGTATCGGCGAAGTCGATGTCAATGTCCGGCATGCTGATCCGCTCGGGATTCAGGAAGCGCTCGAACAGCAAAGTGTGCTTGATCGGATCGGTGTCGGTAATCCGCAAGCAGTAGGCCACCAGGCTACCCGCCACCGAACCGCGCCCCGGTCCCACTGAAATCCCGTTGTTCTTGGCAAAATCAATGTAGTCTTGAACGATGAGAAAATAGCCGGGGAAGCCCATTTCGTTGATGATGCCCAACTCGTAGTCCAGACGCTCCTGCAGCGCCGTGTCGATCCGCTCGTACCGCTGTTTCAGCCCTTCGTTGGCCAGATGGGTGAGATATTCCGCATCGTTGGCAAACTCCTCGGGTATCGGAAAATTCGGCATGTGCATCTCGCCGAAAGTCAGCTCTATATCGCACTGTTCGGCGATCTTCACCGTATTCTCCAGCGCGTAGGCGTAATCGTCGAACAGTGCGTACATTTCGTCCGGCGACTTCATGTAGAGCCCTTCCGGATAGCACATCCGGTTCTCTTCCTGGATCGTCTTACCGGTCTGAATGCAGATCAGGGCGTCGTGGGCGGCGTGGTCGTCGGCGCTGAGGAAGTGGAAGTCATTGGTGGCCACCAGCGGCAGCCCCAGCTTTTTGTGCAGCTTCAGCAGCCCGTCGTTGATCTTCGGCTCGATATCGATGCCGTGCCGCTGGATCTCCAGGTAGAAGTCGTCTCCAAAAATGTCTGCGAACTCGAGCGCCGCTTGTTCGGCCTCGGCCAGACCATCGCGATTGATCAGATGCGGAATCTCCCCGCCGACACAGCCCGACAGACAGATCAATCCCTCGCTATACTCCCGCAGCAACTCCTTGTCGATCCGGGGATTGTAGTAGTAACCTTCTAGATATCCCTTGGAGACCAGCTTGGTCAGATTTCTGTAGCCGATATTGTTCTTGGCCAACAAAACCAGATGGTTGGAGCCGTGTGACAGCCCCCTGGCGGCCTTGCGCAGATGCCGGCTCTCAATGGCGACGTATACCTCGGAGCCGATGATCGGCTTGATACCCGCCTTCTTACAGGCATTGTAGTGCTCGATCGCTCCGAACATGCTCCCGTGGTCGGTAACCGCCAGAGCGGGCATCCCCAACTCCGCCGCCCGTTCGGCCATCGCCTTGACCTTGCATCCACCATCGAGCAGACTGAATTCACTGTGACCGTGCAGATGGACAAAACCAGCGCTAGAAGACATCATACTTATCCTGCGAGAGTTGACAGAGCTTGAACCGCCTGGTTGCGGAGGAGTATAGGAGAAACCTGTGGGCAGGGAACAGCAAAACCTGGCGGAAACGCTCGGGCCAGGTTGGACAGGGGAGCCATGCCGCCGGCGCCCGAAACGGGGGGGAGTAGGGCACCAGCGCCGTCAAACATAGCCATTTTAAAATCAAAAGTCAATTGCTTCTGAACTCTTTCCGATCGATGTCGGTAATGAAATGCAACATATTGATAATTAACATCTTATAAATGTTAAATTTGTCTTGACAAGAATTAAAAAGAACATCTCTTGGTGGCTGTTTTTTCGACGTTTACGCCGCTCCATTCCAACCTGAGAAAAAAATTATTCAGCCCCCCTCAATCTCTCCATAGGAGCCCCATACCTCCCCATTTGCCTCGCCGACCGGACGCCGGTATATTTTAGTCTTCCGCCTCCCGCAAGATGGGCAAAACCTCCCCTTTTCCCCCCTTTGAGCTTATGAAAATCGTCGTCGTGGCCGGAGCCCGGCCCAATTTCATGAAAATTGCTCCCATACTGGCCGAACTGCACCGATTCCCTGCGGAATTCACCCCCTTCCTGGTCCATACCGGCCAACACTACGACTACCAGCTCTCCGAAGTCTTCTTCCAGGCACTCGAACTCCCTCCGCCCAACGCCTATTTCGACGTAGTCCGCGACAACGAAGCGCAGCAGATGGCCGATATCATCGCCAAATTCGACCAATTTCTCGCCGAAGTAGCGCCCGACCTGGTGATAGTCGTAGGCGACGTCACCTCGACTTCGGCCTGTGCCCTGGCCGCCTCCAAGCGTTTCATACCCGTCGCCCATGTCGAAGCCGGCCTGCGTAGTCGCGACCGCACCATGCCCGAAGAACTCACCCGTATTGTCGCCGATGCGCTCTCCGATCTGCTCTTCACCTATTCGGAAGATGCCGATCAAAACTTGCTCGACGAAAACGTACCCGCCCACTGCATCCACCGCGTGGGCAATGTGATGATCGACACCCTGCTGCGCTTCCGCGAACGGGCCGAAGCTTCGCCGATCCTCGCAGAACTGGGCCTCGAGCCGCAGGCTTTCGCCCTGACCACCTTGCACCGGGCTTCCAACGTCGATAACCCCGAGACTTTAGCCGGCCTCCTCGATGCTCTGGAAGAAGTTCAGCAACGCCTCCCCATCGTTTTCCCCGTGCATCCGCGCACCCGCAGCCGCATCGAGATCTTCGGCTTTACAGAGCGATTTGAGGCCATGCCCAATCTGCGCCGCATAGATCCCCTCGGTTACTTTGAAATCGTCCGCCTGGAGCAGACAGCGCGCCTGGTGCTGACTGACTCGGCCGGCCTCGCCGAAGAGACCACCGCTCTCGGCGTTCCCTGCCTGACCCTGCGCGAAAACACCGAGCGACCCGTGACCATCACAGAAGGCAGCAACCAACTCGTCGGCTGCGACCCACAGCGCATCGTTGCTGCAGCCCATGCCATTCTCGACCAGGACCACAGAACGGACTATCCGATCCCTGCCCTCTGGGATGGGCACAGCGCCGAACGCCTGGTCGACGTCCTGCGGCAGGGGGTCCAGCCCCGCCGGGGTTGACCACAGCGAGAACGCTTCTCGATATATCCAAAGCCCGCCCCCTGTTGAGCTGTAGACCGCAGCTTACACTCGACGGCGAACTGCGGCGCACGACGGAGTCATTCCGTCGAGAAATACCATTAATGAGGTGAAAAAATGACCGCACTGACCCTGCACGACACCCCCCTCGGCTTTGAAATCCACAGCGGCGACCAACTCGCCGCCCGCTACCTGGCCACCGAAGAGCTACCGCGCACCGACGCCCCCAAACCCTGCTTCCACCCGCTCCACACCCCCTCCGGCATCCAGATCACCGAGTACCGCCCCGGCGACCACACCTGGCACACCGGCCTCTACTTCGGCTGGGTCCACGCCAACCAGGCCAACCTGTGGGGCGGCGGCTGGTACATCCCCGAACGCGACCGCTACGAAGACGTCCCACACACCCACGGAGTCCAGCGCCACGACCAATTCACCCGCCTGGAAGCGGACGGCGACGGAATCGCCGTCGAGGAAAAACTCACCTGGCTCGACCAGAATGACGACTCTCTGGCCACCGAGACTCGCACCTTTGCCATCCAGCCCCTGTCCGATCAAGCCGGATACTGCTTCTTCATCTCCACCGGATACTGCTTCCTCATCTCCACTCGCATCGAGCCCACCGTCGACAAACTGACCCTGGGCGCCTCCCGCGCCGCCCGTTACAGCGGCCTGGAGCTGCGCATGGGCCCGCCCTTCACCGAAGCCCTGCACCGCTGCAGCGAAGGGCGCAAAGGACACGAGGCGATCATGGGCCAGCACGCCCGCTGGGTCAGCGCTCAGGGGGCCACCGGCGGCCAGGTCGTCATGATGGACCATCCCGCCAATCCTCGCCATCCGGTGACCTGGTTCACCCGCGCCAACCTGCTGGGCGCCGGCCTGCTCATGGAGGGGGATCTGGAAATCGAAAAAGGCGACAGCCTCGAACTGCGCTACGCCCTCCTGGTCCTGGACGAACCTCTCACCCCCGAGGAAACCGAAAGCTACTACGCCAGCTTCGCCGGCTGATCGCCATTCTCCATCAGTATCGAGCGGGGAAACGAGAGATTCCGTATCCCCGCTCGTTTTACTTTTTTTTGAATTCCAGCAACAAAACCCCAGCAGATTTTCTTCCTCCAAACCCAGACATTCTAATCGGCCCTCCTCGACACATCTGTAAAATCTCCACGATCTCCATTGACAGATTTATATTCAAACGTTTAATTCAATCATGCGTTTAAATACTTGGAGGCTGTCATGAACAAAACATCCCATCCCTGCGACGGCGCTTCCCACCACTGCGACACTCAGGAACGCCTTCTCGACGCTGCCGAGCATCTCTTTGCCACCGAGGGTATAGCCGAAACTTCGCTGCGCGCCATCACCGCAGAAGCCGATGCCAACATAGCCTCGGTCAACTACCACTTCGGCTCCAAGGAAGCCCTCTTCCAGGCCGTCATCGCCCGCCGCCTGGGACCGATCAACGATGAACGACTGGGTCTGTTGGCCGCCGCAGAAGCAGATGCCGGAGAAGCTCCTCCCACTCTGGAGGCCGTCATCGAAGCTTTCGTGCGCCCCATCATCCGCCTGCGCCACGACTCCTCCCACGGCGAACACTTCATGCGTCTCATGGGACGCGTCCACACCGAGCCCGGAGAGTGGACTTTGCGCGCCCTCGAGGAGTTCCGCGAAAGCTTCCAGCGTTTTGCCGAGGTATTCGCCCGTATCCTTCCCGAGCTATCCGAAGAGGAGCGGCTCTGGCGCATGTTCTTCCTCATCGGCGTCACCGCCCACACTGCGGCAGCCGATTTCAAGCTGCAACACCTCGCCGGCGACCGCTGTCCTCCCACCGATATCGAAACGACCAGCCGCCGACTCGTCTCCTTTGCCGTCGCCGGCTTCAGAGCGCCGGTCCCTTCAGAGGACGGAGAAAATTCATGAGACCCATTCTTCCGCTGCTCGCATCCCTCTTGCTGATCTCCTGCGCCTCGGCTCCCAGAGTCCAGCATCCCAAAATCGACCTTCAGACCCCGCCATCCTGGACCACCAGTCCATCTTCCACAGGCGAGACCGAAACATCCTGGTGGCGCGGCTTTGCCCTCCCACATCTGGATGAACTCGTCGCCGAAGCTCTGGAGAACAACTACGATCTGCAGGCCGCCGCCACCCGCCTACAGCGGGCTCAGGCCCAGGCGCGCATCGCCGGCGCCCCCCTCCAGCCCCAGGTGACCGCCACTGCCAATTCCTCCCGCCGCAAGCAAAACTTCATCGGCCTGCCCATACCCGGCGGCGGAGCGGTCAGTTCCACCAGCGATAATTTCGGCGTCAATCTCAATCTGAACTGGGAACTCGACCTGTGGGGACGGCTACGCGCCGGCCAGGCCGCTGCCCTCGCCGACCTGCAGGCCGCCGAAGCGGATCTCGCCGGTGCTCGCCTGTCTCTGTCGGCACAAACCGCCCGCGCCTTCTTCGCCGCCGTAGAGGCCGGCCGCCAGGTCGAACTGGCTCGCGCTACAGTCGCTAACTACCACATCTCCACCGAACAGATCTATAGCCGCTACCGGCGCGGTCTGCGCTCCTCCCTCGACCTGCGCCTGGGTCGCGCCAGCCTGGCATCCGCCGAGGGATTGCTCCAGCAGCGACAGCAGCAGCTCGACCGCACCCTGCGCCAGCTCGAACTTCTCCTGGGGCGCTATCCATCCGCCGGTCTCGAGCTACCCGAGGAATTCCCCTCTCTACCCGAGGAAATTCCAACCGGCCTCCCCGCACAGCTGGTGTCGCGCCGCCCGGATCTGGCCGCCGCCGAACGCCGCCTGGCTGCCGCCGACAAACGCCTTGCCGAGGCCCGCTCCGCTCTCTACCCTCGCATCGGACTGACCGCCTCTGGAGGACGCTCCAGCGAAGAGCTGAGAGACCTCCTGAACGGCGATTTCGGCATCTGGAGCCTCCTCGCCAACATCACCCAGCCCCTCCTCCAGGGAGGACGGCTGCGCGCCGGCGTGGACATGGCCAGGGCCGGCGAAGAACAGGCTCTGGCCGCCTACGCCGGCAGCGTGCTCAGAGCGTATGCAGAAGTCGAGTCCGCTCTAGCTGGAGAGCACTTCCTGGCTGCGCAGGAAACCGCCCTGCAGACAGCCACCGAAGAGGCACTGGCCGCCCGGCAGCTGGCCGAGGAGCGCTACACCAAGGGGCTGTCCGATCTGATCACCATGCTCGAAGCCCAGCGCCGCGCCTTCGACGCCGAGAGCCGCCTGCTGACCGTGCGCCGGCAGCGGCTCGACGCCCGCATCGATCTGCACCTTGCGCTGGGCGGCGGTTTTCCCGCAACAGACGCTTCGAGCGATTCCAGCGATGACTATTCCACTGTCGACAGCAGCGTCGACTTGAGCAGTTCTTCCCAAAACAAACCTTCTCCCGAACCCCGTGCGGAGACACTGAGATGAAAAATCTGCTCGTCAAACTAATCGTACCCGTCGGCATACTGGCCGTCGGCGTCGCCGGATTCGCTCTGATGCGCGCTATGGGCGACCCCCCTGCCAGAATCGAGCGCCCCTACCTGGGACCGCTGGTTCAGGCGATTTCCGTGCCCGCCAACCGCACCACCGTCGTCGTCGAAGGTCAGGGGACCGTGCGCCCCAGCGCTCAAATCGACCTGGTACCCCAGGTTTCCGGCATCGCCGTATGGAAATCCCCGGAACTGGAACCCGGCGGTATCTTCACAATTGGCGACCTGCTCCTGGAGATCGACCCACGGGATTACGAACTGCATGTGCGCCAGGCGGCCGCAGCCGTCGCCCAGAGCCGCTATCGCCTGGATCTGGCCCGCGAGGAGGCGGAGGTCGCCGGCCAGGAGTGGGAGCGGATCGACGGCTCGGACACGGAGCCCGGTCAACTGGTCCTGCGCATCCCCCAACTCCGCGCCGCCGAGGCCGACCTCCAGGCGGCTCAGGCCAGACTCGAAGAGGCTGAACTCCGCCTGAGCCGCACCCGCATCCACGCCCCCTTCGACGGCCGCGTGCGCTCCGCCCGGGCCGACGCCGGCCAGCATCTCAACGCCGGCCAGCCGATCGCCCAGATCTACAGTATCGAAAAAGCGGAAATCGTCGTCCCGATCCCCGACGCCGATCTGGCCTGGTTTCCCCTGCCTCTGCCCGGCCGTGTGCAGGATGCAGCTCAACCCGGACAGACCGTCAGCGCTCCCGCTGAAGCGCCCGGCCGTCCCCACCTCTTTTCCCGCGAAGGGGCCAATGCTGTCATCAGCGGCACCTTTGCCGGCCGCTCTCACCAGTGGCAGGGCCGCGTGGTGCGCACCGAAGGTGAACTCGATCCACAGAGCCGCATGGTGCGCCTGGTCATCGAAGTAGACAAACCTTACGCCGGTATCGCCACCGGTCAAGCACCTCTCACCGTCGGCATGTTCGTCGACGTGGCCATCGCCGGCAGACCGGCCGATGATGTGAGAACTTTACCCCGATCCGCCCTGCGCCAGGGTGACAGGGTCTGGACCGTATCCCCGACCGGCATCCTGCGAGTGCGCGACACACGCGTCCTCCGCGCCATGAAGGAAGAGGTGCTGATCCGCCTCGACCTACCCGCCGATGAGCAAATCGTCATCTCCCAGCTGAGCGGCGTCACCGACGGCATGAAAGTGCGCCTCACCGAAGAGGAGGTAGGTTCGTGAAAACGCCCGTAACCTGGATGGCAAAGAACCACGTCGCCGCCAATCTGCTGATGGGTTTCATCCTGCTGAGTGGCCTGTTCGCCATGCTCCAGACCAAGATCGAGACCTTCCCCGAATTCTCCCTCGATCAGGTGCAAATTCAGGTCCCCTATTTGGGCGCGAGCCCGGCCGAGGTCGAGGAAGGGGTCTGCCAGCGGATCGAAGAACGCCTCCGCGGCCTGGAGGGGGTGCGTCGCATCACCTCCACCGCTTCCGAAGGCATAGGCGTGGTCAGCGTGGAGATGGACCGCGGCGTAGATATGAGCCGCATGCTCGACGACATCAAAAACGAAGTAGACCGCATCGACACCTTTCCCGAGGAGACCGAGAAACCGGTCATCAAGGAGATGATCCGCCGCAACCGGGTGATCGACGTGGTCGTCCACGGCGATGTCTCCGAAAAGGCGCTCAAAGTGACCGCCGAGCGAGTGCGCGACGATTTGCGCAACGCTCCGAATATCTCCCAGGTCGAACTGTCCGGCGTGCGCGTCGACGAAATCTCCATCGAGATTTCCGAAAAGGCCCTGCGCCGCTACAGTCTCAGCCTGGAACAAGTCCGCGCCGCTGTGGCCCGCACCAGCCTGGACATGCCCGGCGGCAGCGTCAAGGGAGAAGGGGGCGAGATCCTGGTGCGCACCAAGGGACGCCTATACACCGGCCAGGATTACGAGGATGTGGTGGTGCTGACGCGACCCGACGGCACCAGTTTGAAGCTGGGACAGATCGCCACCGTAATCGACGGCTTCGAGGACAGCGACCTCATCTCCCGCTTCAACGGCAACGCCGCCGCCGTCATCCAGGTGTATCGCACCGGCGACCAGAGCGCCCTGGAGATCTCCGACTACGTCAAAGAATACATCGCTGAGAATCAGGGGCAGATGCCCGAGGGAATCCACCTCGACTCCTCCCGCGATGACGCCCGTCTACTGCGCAGTCGCCTGGATCTCCTCCTGCGCAACGCCCGTCTGGGGCTGGCGCTGGTCTTCATCTGCCTCAGCCTCTTTCTAGATCTGCGCCTGGCCTTCTGGGTGATGCTGGGAATCCCCATCTCCTTTATGGGCGCCTTCGTGTTGATGGGACCGTTCGACGCCTCCATCAATATGATCTCCCTCTTCGCCTTCATCATCGCCCTCGGCATCGTCGTCGACGACGCCATCGTCGTCGGAGAAAACATCTTTTCCCATCGCGAGCGCGGCAAACCTTTCCTCCGCGCTGCCATCGACGGCACTCTGGAGGTCGGCACCCCTGTGGTCTTCTCGGTACTCACCTCGGTGGCCGCGTTCATGCCCCTCCTCTACGTCGAAGGCATGATGGGCAAGATCATGGGAGTGATCCCGGTGATCGTCATCTCGGTCCTGCTCCTCTCCCTGGTCGAAAGCCTGTTCATCCTGCCGGCTCATCTCTCTTCCGGAGGTAAAGGCCTGATCAATCGCATCATCGATCGGCTCTTCCGCAAACCGATCGAATGGCACGACCGCACCGCCGCCTGGGTGGACCGCAAACTCAAACAATTCATCGAAAAACGCTACATCCCCACCCTGCGCCTATCCCTGGCCAACCCTCTGGCCTCCGCCGCTCTGGCCATCGCCATGATGCTGATCACTGCAGGCTGGATCACCGGCGGCCACATCAAGTTCGTATTCATGCCCCAGATCGACTCCGACTGGCTGACCATCTCCGTAAACATGCCCCAGGGCACCACCGTGGAACAGACCGCCGCTGTAGTGCAGCACATCGAACGAGCCTCGCTCAGAGTGAGGGAGGAAATCGATGCACATCGCGACCCTGACCAGCCCTCGATCTACCGCAACGTATTCACCTCCATTGGCGACCAGCCGATGGGCCGGCGCACCCATTTCTCAGCCATGGGTCCAGTCGGAGGCAGCGCTCACCTGGCCGAGGTGACCGTGGAGCTGTTGCCCTCGGAGGAGCGCGACCTGTCGAGCGCCGACATCGAGACCCAGGTGCGCCAGGAGGTGGGCGAGATCCCCGGTCCCGAATCGGTGATCTTCTCCTCCAACCTATTTTCAACCGGCAACCCGATCGAAGTAGAGCTGGCCTCCTATGACTTCGACCAGCTCCTCGAAGCGGTCGACCGGCTCAAAGACGAAATCGCCAAATACCCCGGTACCGGCAACATCGACGACTCCTTCCAGCAGGGCAAGCTGGAGATGAAACTGTCGCTCAAACCACAGGCCCGCACCCTGGGACTCACCATGGCCGCTCTGGCAACCCAGGTCCGCTACGGCTTCTACGGCGGCCAGGCCCTCCGTCTGCAGCGCGGCAGCGACGATGTGCGCATCATGGTCCGCTACCCGCAGGCAGAGCGCCGCACTCTGGGCGACATCGAACAGATGCGCATCCGCACTCCATCCGGTGGCGAAGTCCCCTTCGCCGAAGTCGCCACGGTTCAGCTCGGGCACGGATACGCCTCCATCCAGCGAGTCGACGGTCAGCGCGTAGTCACCGTCAGCGCCAGCATCGACGAGAAACAGGCCAATGCCGATGAAATCAATCGCGATCTGCAAGCGCGCTTCCTGCCCTCCCTTTTGCAGGACTACCCCGGGCTACAGTATCGCTACGCCGGCGAGCAGCGGGAGCGCGCCGACTCGATGCAGAGCCTGGCCTTCAACTTCGTCATCGCCCTCTTCGCCATCTACGTGCTATTGGCCGTGCCCTTCCGTTCCTATACCCAGCCGTTCGTGATTATGAGCGCCATCCCCTTCGGCATCATCGGCGCCGTGTGGGGGCACGTGCTCATGGGCATCGACCTGACCATGCTGAGCGTAATGGGCATCGTCGCCCTCTCCGGCGTGGTGGTCAACGATTCTCTGGTCCTGCTCAGCTTCTACAACAAATTGCGCGCAGAAGGTATGGAAAAGGATCGGGCTCTGATGGAGGCGGGCAAACAGCGCTTTCGGCCTATTCTCCTCACCTCTCTGACCACCTTCTTCGGCCTGCTGCCCATGATCCTGGAGAAAAGCATGCAGGCCCGGTTCTTGATCCCCATGGCGGTCAGCCTGGGTTTCGGTATCCTCTTCGCCACCGGCATCATCCTCATCGGCATACCCACCGGCATGAAACTGCTCGAAAAGATGCAGGAACTCTCCAAACATCTGGGAAGCAGTGAAGAGCTGGATGGAGAGACCGCCGTAGCCGTTGAGAGCGGCGGTTAAAAACCGAGCTCCGACTCCCGTTTCTCATAGGATCCGATGAGCCCGAGCCTTCTTCCGAAGCTCGGGCTCATCCCCCATTTGGGCCGACTTGACATCGACCTTCCCCTCTCTATATTTACGGCGCATATCACAAAGCGCATATTCAGCCTCTAAAATCCGCTTTGAGCAGTAGAAGAGTGTTTGGCGAACCGATCTCGCCGGGCACTCTGTGGATTTTGGGCGGCAGGGCACAGCGGTCCGTGCTCCTCGTCGCCTTCCGATCATCAGCAATCGCCACACGGGAGGATTTCCCTTGAAAGACTTCGAATACGTCGCTCCCCGGACATTGCGCGAAGCGATTTCCCTGCTGGCCGAAAAAGGGGAACGGGCCCGCGTCCTGGCCGGCGGCACCGATCTGCTCGTACAGCTCCGCAGCCGGCGCTTCGAGCTGGATCGCGTCGTCGATATAAAGCACATTCCCGAACTGGACGAACTCTCCTTCGGCCCCCGCCGGGGCCTGCGCATCGGCGCGGCCGTCTCCTGCAGCCGTCTCTACAACGATCCCGATGTCGTCGAGCGCTATCCCGGCCTGATCGACTCCGCCTCCATCATCGGCGGCGTCCAGATCCAGGGCCGCGCCACCTTCGGCGGCAACCTCTGCAACGCCTCCCCGAGCGGCGATGCGATCTCCAGCCTGATCGTCCACGCGGCGGTCGCAGAAATCGCCGGCCCGGATGGCAAGCGGACGGTGCCGGTCGCCGAATTCTGCACCGGTCCGGGTCAGAGTGTGCTGCAGCCGGGCGAAATTCTCGTCGCCCTCCAGATCCCCCCGCCGCGCAAATTTTCCGGGGGCCACTACCTGCGTTTCATCCCCCGCAACGAAATGGACATCGCCGTGGTCGGCGCCGGCGCCTATGTCGAGTTGGCCGACCGCAAGCGGGCATTCAAGACCGTTCGCATCGCCCTGGCTGCCGTGGCCCCGACGCCGCTGGTCGCCGGCGAAGCGGCCGAGTTACTGATAGGACACCAGGTCGATGACGAGGCTATCGCCGCAGCAGCCGAGGCCGCCCGCGCCGCTGCCCGCCCCATCTCCGATATGCGCGGCCCGGCCGACTTCCGCCGCCATCTGGTCGGCGTGCTCACCGCGCGCGCCCTGAAAGGAGCCGTAGCCAGAGCCCGCGGCCAGTTCGTGCCCAACGCGGTGCAGGACCCGGAGAACGCCGATGCGCCGATTCCCGTCCGCCGTCCCGAAGCCGCCGGCTGAGCGATCCCTGAAAAACTACAGCACTCGATTTTACCACTGAATGGAGCGACTACACCGATGAGCAAAATCCACGTCCAGACCAAAATCAACGGCGAGGATACCGAATTCCTCTGCGAGCCCCGCCAGAGCCTGCTCGAAGTGCTGCGCGAGGAACTCGGCTTCACCGGCAGCAAAGAGGGTTGCAACGACGGTAACTGCGGCGCCTGCAGCGTCATCATGGACGGCACTCTGGTCAACTCCTGCCTGGTGCTGGCAGTGGAGGCACAGGGAACGGAGATAACCACCGTCGAAGGCCTGGCCGGCCCCGAAGGACTGCACCCGCTGCAGCAGAAATTCCTGGAGCACGCCGCTCTGCAGTGCGGCATCTGCACCCCCGGTTTTCTGGTTGCCGCCAAGGGGCTGCTCGATAAAAATCCGGATCCGACCGAACACCAGGTGCGTCACTGGCTGGCCGGCAACCTGTGCCGCTGCACCGGCTACGACAAGATCGTGCGCGCCGTCCTCGATGCCGCCCAGGTGATGCGCGAAGAGACCGCCGCGGTCGGCTGATCCAGTCATGCCCGTCGCCTGGATCCCCTCTCTCATGCAGAAGATGACCGGTGGCCGCACGCAGGTCGAGATCGAGGGGCACAGCGTGGGGCAGGTCATCGACCAGCTCGACGAGACCTTCCCCGGCTTCAGGGTGCGGCTCTGCACCGCGGATGGACAGCTGAAACCGGATATCGCCGTGGCCGTCGATGGTGAGGTGGTCGTCGATGGACTGCGCGCCGCGGTTGG
>Ga0233431_1002602_pt1 | contig 24728 bp, 24 predicted proteins | sample SI_118_April2016_FD_179867 | JGI IMG/M metagenome (GOLD analysis project Ga0233431, IMG submission 179867) | Seawater microbial communities from Saanich Inlet, British Columbia, Canada - SI_118_April2016_200_MG | ecosystem: Environmental > Aquatic > Marine > Inlet | place: Canada: British...
AAATTCCGGACCATCCGTGGTTCATCGGTGTGCAATTCCACCCCGAACTGAAATCCCGCCCCTTCGATCCGCACCCGCTGTTCAGTTCCTTCATTGCCGCCGCCGTCGATAAGGCGCGCTTGGTTTAAGGCTACCGGGAGTAGCGTTTATGGCTCAGCCCCGACAAGTCCGTATCGGCTCCGTCACCGTGGGCAACGATCTGCCGTTGGCCCTGATTGCCGGGCCGTGCGCCATGGAAAGCCGCGAACACGCCCTGGAAACAGCAGGCGTTTTGTGCGAAATGGCGGCCGATTTGGGCGTCGGGCTGGTCTACAAAAGCTCGTTCGACAAGGCCAACCGCACCAGCGCGACAAGTCCGCGTGGGCTGGGACTGGATGCGGCGTTGCCGGTGTTCGCCGAAATTCGCGAGACATTCGGCTGCCCGGTGATTACCGACGTTCATGACGCGGGTCATTGCGCCGCCGTCGCGCAAGCGGTGGATATTCTGCAAATCCCCGCTTTTTTGTGCCGCCAGACCGATCTTTTGGAGGCCGCCGCCCAGACCGGCAAGCCGCTCAACGTCAAAAAGGGTCAGTTCCTGGCGCCGTGGGATATGGCGCAGGTGGTGGCCAAGATCGAGGCGGCTGGAAATTCCGACGTTTTGCTGTGCGAACGCGGGGCCAGTTTCGGATACAATACGCTCGTGTCCGATATGCGGGCCTTGCCGACGCTGGCCAAGACCGGGTGCCCCGTGGTATTCGACGCCACGCACTCGGTTCAACAACCGGGCGGGAAGGGCGCATCATCGGGCGGACAGCGCGAATTTGCCCCCGTGTTGGCCCGCGCCGCCGTGGCCGTGGGCGTCGCCGCCGTATTTATTGAAACCCATGCCGACCCGGACAACGCATTGAGCGACGGTCCGAATATGATCCCTTTGAATGAACTACCCGATTTAATGGAAACCCTTCTCGAACTGGACAAACTGGCGAAAGCCAGGCCGATCTCGGTTTAGAGGAAACGAAAAAGAGAGAAAGCCAATGACAGCTATTATCGATATCCTCCCCCGGCAAATCCTTGACTCGCGCGGCACTCCGACCGTCGAGGTTGAAGTCACCCTTGAGACCGGCGTTGTTGGCCGCGCCGCGGTGCCCTCGGGCGCATCCACCGGCGTGCACGAAGCGGTTGAGCTTCGCGATGGCGACAAATCCAAGTACGGTGGCAAGGGCGTCTTGAAAGCCTGCGAAGCCGTCAACGGCGAGATTTATGATGCGCTGGCGGGAATGGACGCCGAAGATCAGGTGGCCCTTGATGAAGCCATGATCGAACTTGACGGCACCGAAAACAAAGGCCGCTTGGGCGCCAACGCCATTTTGGGCGTCAGCCTGGCCGTTGCCAAGGCAGCCGCCGCCGAAGCCGGTCTGCCGCTGTATCGTTACATCGGCGGCACGTCCGCCCGCCTGATGCCGGTTCCCATGATGAACATCATCAACGGCGGCCAGCATGCCGATAACCCCATCGACATCCAGGAATTCATGATCATGCCGGTCGGCGCCGACAGCATCGCCGACGCCGTGCGCATGGGCGCTGAAATCTTCCAGGCCCTCAAATCCGGCCTCAAGGACGCGGGCCACAACACCAACGTCGGCGATGAAGGCGGCTTCGCGCCGGCTCTCGCCAGCTCGGAAGAGGCCCTTTCCTACATCATGAAGGCCACAGAGGCCGCCGGTTACAAGCCCGGCGAAGACATCGTTCTGGCCCTCGACGCCGCGTCGAGCGAATTCTACAAAAACGGCAAGTACGAGTTGGCCGGTGAAGGCAAGACGCTGGATGCCGCGGGCATGGCCAAGTACTACGAAGCTCTGGTCTCCAAGTACCCGATCTTCTCCATCGAAGACGGCCTGTCGGAAGACGACTGGGACGGCTGGAAAGTCCTGACCGAAGTGTTGGGCGGCAAAATCCAGTTGGTCGGCGACGATCTTTTCGTCACCAACCCCGTGCGTCTGGCCGATGGCATCTCCAGGAACATCGCCAACTCGATCCTGATTAAGGTCAATCAGATCGGCACCTTGACCGAAACCCTGGCCGCCGTCGAAATGGCCCACAAGGCGGCCTACACCAACGTCATTTCGCACCGTTCGGGCGAAACAGAAGACGCGACGATCGCCGACATCGCGGTCGCAACCAACGCCGGCCAGATCAAAACCGGCTCGTTGTCCCGCTCCGACCGCATCGCCAAATACAACCAGCTCATCCGCATCGAAGACGAGCTCGGCCCTGTGGCGCAGTATGCAGGTAAATCGATCCTGCGCTAAACTAAAGCGATATACGCGAACAGAAAGGGCGGTCTTCGGACCGCCCTTTTTTCGTGCGAAATTTGCAGAGAAGACCGGGCTCCGCCCGGACCCGCAAAGGGCCTCGTCCCTTCGATCCCTAATTAATGCGTTGTCACCGTAATTCCTCAGAATTTTCCGTTCTTGTTCTTCCACTCGCTAGGCGGCGCGATTTTTTCGGTCGTGTCCCAATGTTCAACCAGGTTTCCGTCGGCGACACGAAAGAGGTCATAGAAGGCGGCGTGGGCCCCACCGAAATACCCCTCGCTGACGCAAAGCACGAAGTTCCCCTCCGCCAGCACGCGGTGGAGATGCCGGTAGTCGATCCATCTGCGGTCGTCCTTCGTGGCCTCCAATGCATTCCGTAGACCGGTCAGACCGTCGTCGATCCGCGCATTGTGCTCGACGTAGGTCCTTTGGTTGAAAAAGCCCTCCAGCTTCCCAAAATCGCCATCGATCAGAACGGTTTCAACAAATAACCGAACGAACACGCGGTTGGTTTCCGTCCGCTCATGGTCAACGGCTTCGGTCGGTCCGTCGACCATGCTGCGGCCGGATCGGTTCGGCCCTTGTCTCTCTTGGATATTGTCCCAGTGTTCGACCGCGTGGCCGTTTTCAAACCGGAACACTTCGAAGCCGATTTTCGAACTCGCGAAATCGTACTCGGTGTGGGCGAAAACGAAATCGCCATCCTCAAAGGCCCGTACGATATTGACCCGGGGCGAGGTCTTGGAAAGCCGCTTGAACAGGGCGGCCAGCCCCGTGCTCCCTTCCTGGGTTTGCGGGTTGTGCTGAATGTACTTGTCCTCATCGACAATCGCGATTGGCCCCGGATCGCCGGTTTCGATACTTTTCAGCAATGCGCGGACCTGCTCTTTTTTTGTCGGCATGTCTGAGAACACCTTATTCAGTCAATCGCGGCGGGCTGCCAAAGCTCTATGGGGTTGCCTTCGGGATCGTGTATTCGGGCGAACCGCCCGATCTCGGAATCCCATTCCTCCCGGGTTTCGACGCCGATACCGGCAGCTTCAAGCTGTTCGATCATGGCGCCCAGATTGGCCACCCGGAAATTGATCATCCATTGCTGATCGGCCCGTCCGAAATAGTCCGTATCGTCGGCAAAGGGCTCGAACACCGTTGGTCGGGCCTGCTGTTTCCAGATGTTTGGAGACGGCTTACTTGATTCAAGGGGGACAGGCCGGGATAGTTCAATATGTCCTCTTATTGGGTCCCGGTCTGCTTTGCTGTCAAGAGTCGGCAGGCAAGCTCGAGGTTGCCCCAGCGCGTTGCGAAAGTGTCGGACACCTCAAACCAACTGCCATCATTTCTCATGCCGTGATAGAGGCCCATACATGAACATTGGCACACGTGTCCCTTTACGGTCTTTACGGTGACAGGGTTACGGTGACAGTGCACCCAATTCACCCGGCGACGAGTCTCGGCTTGATTGGACAGGGGTATCGCTGTTTATTGTGCCATAGAAAAGTGCTGCTTTTGTGGAAATCGAAAGGGCCACTTTATGGCGCGATCAACGACGTTTCCCATCGACACGATCCGCATTGATCCGAAATCGGATCGTCCGGTCTATCAACAGGTATTCAATTCGTTGCGTGAGGCGATACTGAACGGGCAACTGCGCGCGGACCAGCGGTTGCCGGCCAGCCGCGTTCTTGCTGGCGATCTGGGGATCAGCCGCAATACGGTCATTTTCGCATATGAAATGCTGTGGGCGGCGGGCTTCGTGGTGACCAGCCGGGGCTCAGGGACGTTCGTTGCCCACCTTCCCGAACAATCGCCGGAAGTCCATGAAAAGAACAACAAGGCCGCCCTTCCGCCCCTGTCCCAACGTGGCCGGTTGATGACGGGGCAACCGAAGGAAGGAACCCTGTTCGGTCCGCACACCTTTCACCCGGGGTTGCCCGACCTGCGGCAGTTTCCCTTCGCCGTCTGGTCGAAGTTGGAGACGGCTAATTCGCGCAGGCTAAATTCCGAGTACCTGGGATATTCGATGATCTCGGGTCATCCGCGCCTGAAGGAAGCCATATCCGGGTATTTGGCCGTATCGCGCGGGGTGAACTGCGATCCGGACCAGGTCATCGTGGTCGGTGGCGCCCAGGCGGCGCTGGACCTCATTTCACGCCTGATGGTTGATCCGGGTGACCCCGTGTGGATGGAGGAGCCGGGGTATGACGGCGCCCGCAGCGCATTGCTGAGTTCCGGTGCGCGGATTACACCCATGCTGATCGACGGCAGCCGCTGGGACTTCGATCCCGATGCGCCCCCGCCGCGGCTCATTTATGTCACGCCCTCGTGCCAATGGCCGAATTGCAACATCATGCAGATGGATGATCGCCTCAGGTTGCTGGAGCTTGCAGCGCGGCACGATAGCTGGATTATCGAAGATGACTACGACAGTTAATTCAGGTTCCGTGGACCGCCGATCCCAGCCCTTCATGGCCTCGATGGGGCCGAGCGGGTGATCTATGTGGGCTCGTTTTCCAAAACGATTTTCCCTTCCCTGCGAATCGGCTTCATCGTCGTGCCGAAAGTCCATGTCAACGATTTTGCTCGCGCCGTCAACATCACCGGACAGCATCCGTCGCAATTGCTCCAGGCGACGTTGGCGGATTTCATCAGCAACGGCCATTTTTCAACCCATTTGCGGAAAATGCGCCGCCTGTATCGCCAGAGAAAGATATTGTTCGGTTCGCTGTGCCGCGAAATACTCGGTGACTGGATGCACCTTCGGTCCGCCGACGCAGGCATTCAGATGGTCGGTTACCTGGTGCCGGGCATTGATGATGGCAAATTGCTGGAACAATGCATGAAGCGCTCCATCCAATTCAAGCGGCTGTCCACGCTCTACCATCACACCCCGCCAAAACAAGGCATGGTATTGGGATACGCGGCAAACGACGACTCGCAAATCCGCGCCAATCTCCAGACACTGCAAGCCGTTTTCAAAGACCTGGAATCGGCGAGATGCTAAAGCCCGTTGATGCGCATCAAAAGTGTGCAGGCAATATTGGCTCCTGCAATTTAAACATATGTGGACCTTTTGATGGGACCGCCATCTCCGCATTGTGCACTTGGAATCGCGCACGATCATGCGCCGTCCAAAGCTGAATAATGGAGAATGCCGTGTACAAGGTTGGTGAGGAAGAAATCGAGGCGATCGCCAGGGCCATTCGCGGCGGGGCGTTGTTTCGCTATGGGATCGGCGGGGAATGCGACCGCTTTGAGGAGCGTTACGCCGAATATCTGGGCGTGCCGCACGTGGCGCTGACGTCCAGCGGCACTTATGCGTTATCCGCCGGAATGACGGCGCTTGGGTTGGGGCCGGGGGATGAGGTGCTGGTTCCGGCGCATACCTACATGGCGACGGCCACCGCCGTGCTGACAACCGGCGCCATTCCCGTGATTGTCGATGTGGATGAAAGCATTACCTTGGAACCGGAAGCCATGGAAGCGGCGATTGGGCCGAGGACACGGGCTGTCGTTCCGGTTCATATGTGGGGTGCGGCGTGCAATATGGACGCCATCATGGAAATTGCCGAACGGCGCGGATTGTGGGTGATTGAGGATGCCTGCCAGGGTGTCGGCGGCAGCTATGAGGGGCGGCGGTTCGGCTCCATCGGTCATGTCGGCGCGTACAGCTTCAATTATTATAAAAACATGACCTGCGGCGAGGGCGGCGCGGTGGCGACGTCGGATGAGAAAATCGCCGAGCGGGCGCGCTGCGCCATCGACCCGTGCCATTTCTACTGGACCGGCCGGGCCGACACCGAAAAGCCGTTTGCCGGCAATGGCGGCCGGGCTTCCGAGTTGCAGGGCGCCATGCTGAATGTCCAGCTCGACCGGATCGACGGAATGGTCGAGAAAATGCGCGCCGAACGCCGCCAGATTTTGGCAGGAACGGAACTTCTCGGAAATCTCGGCCTGAAGCCGTCTCCCATGAACAGCGCCGATCATGACTGCGCGACCCACGTCATGTATCTTCTGCCGTCATTCGAGGCGGCTGGGCGGTTTACCGGCGTCTATCCCGCCGTTATTCCCGGAAATACCGGTCGCCACAACTACACCGAATGGGATCAGGTGCTTATGGGGGCGGGCGCGTCGCATCCGGCCATGAACCCCTACAATCATCCGGACAACAAGGAATGCCGTCGCACCTACGACAAAAAAATGTGCGCCGCCTCGCTGGACATTCTCAACCGAACCATCATGGTGCCCACCCATCCCGATCACGATCAGGGCGAAATTGACGCCATAATCCACAACATCGGGGAAGCCGCACGGGTCGCTCTGGGCGAAATCAACGCCGGGGACGCGAAGGTCAAGCAGACCACCGCGCTGGATCGCCAGAAATTCGATATGGGCGACGGCTGAAACCTAATTGTTCTCCGGCGGGAGCTCCACGCCGGTTTGCCCCGTAATCCGTCCGTAGTGTTCGGGGCGGCGGTGGCGGGCGAAGTCGAAGATGGTTTGTTTGCCGAATTCGGTGTCGTCGAGGTCACAGGCGTGGAAGACGATTTCGTCGTCTTCGGTTTTGGCTTGGGCCACGATGTGTCCCGCAGGATTGACGATGGCGCTGCCGCCGATCATGTGGTTGCCGTCTTCGCTGCCCGCCTTGGCCGTGGCCACCACCCAGGTGCTGTTCTGATAGGCCGCTGATTGCAACACGAGATCGTTCTGGAAATTGCGTTCCGCCGGGCCTTCACTGGCCCGCTGCGAGTTGACCGAGGGGGTGTTGTAGCCCAGCAGAACCATTTCGGCGCCCTGCAGGCCCAAGACGCGGAAGGTTTCGGGCCAGCGCCGGTCGTTGCAGATGCACATGCCGAAAATGCCGCCCAGGGTCCGCCACACGGGAAAGCCCATGTCGCCCGGTTCGAAATAGTATTTTTCCAGATGCTGGAAGCTGCGTTCGGGATCAAAATCGGCGTGGCCAGGCAGATGCACCTTGCGGTACTTGCCGACGATAGCGCCGGTTTTGTCTGTAATGATGGAGGTGTTGAAGCGCTTTCCCTCAGGCGTCAGTTCGGCATAACCCAGATACATGGCCATCTTGTATTCGCGGGCGAGATCGAAAAGGGGCCGGGTGGCCGCATTGGGCATTTCGGTTTCATACCAGCCGTTGATTTCGTCCGCGTCGGTGACGTAGTGGCGGGGGAAAAAGGTCGTCAGCGCCAGTTCAGGGTAAACAATCAGATCCGCGCCCAGATCGTGGGCCTGATGCATCAGAGCGATCAGGCGTTTGACGACGTGGGCGCGGGATTCGGCGCGTTGAATGGGGCCCATCTGGGCGGCGGCGACGTTAACCATGCGCATCTGCAAAACTCTCCATCTTCATAATTCGATAATTCTAGAAATATAGTTGACAGGCCAATACAACAGGGCTATCTCTCGTAACATGAAACAGATCAAAGACGCGGAAAAAATCGATGACGTTCAGGCCGCCGCCTGTATGGAAGCTATGGGCCACCCCAAACGGCTGGCCGTGTACCGGTTGCTGGTCAAAGCGGGGCCGGACGGAATGACCATGGGCCGCATTCAGGAAATGTGCGCCATTCCGGCTTCCACGCTGAACCACCACGTTTCGGCGCTGGTGCGCGCCGGGTTGGTGGTTCAGGAACGATCGGGCCGTGAAATCCGCTGCACCAACAATTCCCCGGTGATGTGGGGCGTCGTCGACTATCTGACCGCCGAATGCTGTTCGCTAAGCTGTGACGAAGGAACGAAAAAATGACCGAGATTGCCCTGAAATTTAAGGATATCGCCGGAAGCGCCAAGCGTGTGGATCGGGCGTGGCTGGCCAGTGCGGTCATTTTGCTGGGACTCGGCATATTCGTTCCGCAGCAGGCCACCATCAGCCTGCAATTCGCCGCAAACAGCGTGCTTGAAATCATGCCCTTTCTGGCCGTGGCCGTAGGTGTGGCGGCATATGCGCGGGCCACCGGGGCGGACGGGCTGATCGCTTATGCCTTTCAGGGGAACCTAGTGCTGATGATCGGCGTCGCGGCGCTATTCGGCGGACTGTCGCCGTTCTGTTCGTGCGGGGTGATCCCGCTGATCGCGGCCTTGCTGGCCATGGGCGTGCCGTTGCCTGCGGTCATGGCCTTCTGGCTGGCCTCGCCGCTGATGGACCCATCCATGTTCGTTCTCACCATGGGTACGCTGGGACTGCAATTCGCCATCGCCAAAACCATCTTCGCCGTTGGTCTGGGCCTGGCTGGCGGTTACGCGACCATGCTGGTGCAGGCTCGAAACGGCTTTGCCGAGCCTTTGCGCGAAGGCGTGGGTGCGGGCGGTTGCGGCGGCAAGAGGGTTCGCGAACCGCAAAAGGCGGTGTGGGGCTTCTGGATCGAAGAAGCGCGCGTCGCCACCTTCCGCAAGGAAATGCTCAAATCCGGCCTATTCCTGCTGAAATGGATGACACTGGCCTTCCTGCTGGAAAGCGTGATGCTGGCCTATATTCCGGGCGAAAGCATCGCCGCCATGCTGGGAGGCGAAAGCGCATGGGCCATTCCGCTGGCCGTCGTCGTCGGCGTTCCGGCTTACCTGAACGGATATGCGGCCCTGCCGCTGGTCGCGGGCCTGATCGAAATGGGCACCGCGCCCGGCGCGGGCATGGCCTTCCTGATTGCGGGTGGCGTCACCAGCATTCCGGCGGCCATCGCCGTGTGGGCTTTGGCCAAGCGCCATGTGTTCTTCTGGTATATCGCCCTGTCGCTGGCGGGGGGGCTGGCTTCGGGGCTTTTGTATCAGGCTTTCGCCGGTTAGTTCCCGAAGACCTTTTCGGAATTCTTCCAGGCGATCAATTGGGCGGCCTCCTTGTTGAGGCTGCCCAACGCCTTGCGCACACCCTTGATTGACTTTCGGTATTTGCGGGTGGGGCTGCGCGGGCGGCCGAACTTGGCGTCGGTTCCCACCATGAAACGACCCGGCATGGCTTCCATCAGCTTCGCCCAGTCCTCATATAGCTCGCCGCGTTCGTTGCAGATGGGCTCCAGATTGCGCCACTTGGAATGGTCGGTCACCAGCTTGAAATTGAACATCAGGTTCGGGTAGGCACGAAGCAGGGCTTCGGCGTTTTTTGGGTTGGTCATGGCCGTGTGGGCGAGAATCAGCCTCAAGTCGGGATGGCGCTGGTACAACAGGGCAATCAGGCCGAACACTTCGTCCTCGCGCGACTTGCCTTTTGGTTCGACCGTTTCGGCGTGCAAATCCAGCCACATGTCATGGTCCGCAACGATGGCCGCCATGCGCAAGAAGCCGTCGAAGCGCGGTGCGTAATCAATCACCGCCTGATGGCCCCATTTCTGAAAATGAAACAGGCCGAACTCGCCGACGCCCTTGCAGATGCCCCCGTCCAGATCAGCCTTCAGGCGCGCAAACCGCTTGTCCGACTCGGCTTTCGAGGGATTTGCTTTGTCGTCCATCCACACCGACAGGTATTCGCTGGCGCAGCGCACATCGATCTGCACGCCGGACCCTTGGCTAAGTTTGCGCAACTTCACGCGCAGCTTGGCCCCCGATCCGGCCTCTCCCATGCGCCCTTCGTTGGGTGTGGGCATGATGGTCAGGCGGGTGACGTCGTTTTTGAGCGACACGGCCAGTATTTCACCCAAATCTGTCGTTGGCTCACCGGGGTGCTGCGGGTCCAGATGAACGTGCGTGTCGTGGATTTGGCCCTTGTAGCGCTTTGCGTGGGGGCGGGTAGGGCGGTCGGGATCGGACCGGGTGCGCTCCAGCTCGAACGGCGGCGACGGCAACACCAGCTTGTCCGCGGCCATCGCCGGAAAGGCCAGCAACACAATTGAAAACACGAGAACGATCCGGCGCATGGTTCGGTCCTCCATCAAAAGGCCTGATCCATTATAGACGAATTTCACGTGCGAGAGCAGGGCGAGGTAACGATGCGTTAACACTCGGCCCGTATCGTCAACGGTGGGTTTGGGACTATGGAAAACAGACGCTAGAAGAAGGGTTTCCATGGTTCCATGGGTTTAATCGCGGAATTTCGTCTCCGAGCCAAATATGTGATTGGCCCGGTTCTTGGCATTTGTGTGGTGGCGTACTTCGCCTATCATGTGGTGCAGGGGGACCGGGGGATGATTGCGTGGTGGAACCTAAAACAACGAGTCGCCACAGCGCGGGCCGTTCTCCACGAAATTACCGAGACGCGCCAAACCATCCAGCATCGGGTCGGCCTGCTGCATCCGGGCAGCCTGGACCGCGACATGCTGGATGAGCGGGCACGCCTGATGCTGAATTACGGAAAAAAAGACGAACTCATCATTTTCCCTAAGCAGACCAAGGCACCCAGGGAAAACTAGGAGCGGTCCCCGGTTCTCTCCCGGATCGGGGACCGTTCGATTTTCAGATCGGGTTCGCCGCTGAGGCGCAGGACGTGTTCGCGCACCTCATCGCGTAAGGAAATCGCCGCCTTCCAAACATTTTGATTGGCCGTATCGGGTTTGATAACTTCGCCGATGGTGATTTGAACGCGCCCCATCCTAGGGAACCAAGTGCCGTCGCGAAGCACATGGCGCGTTCCCCGAAAAGCCATGGGCACCACCGGCAGGCCCGCGCCGGCGGCGGCCGTGAAGGCGCCCATCTGAAACGGCAGAAGGCCCGGCATGCGCGTAATTGTTCCTTCGGCGAAGTAAAGGACCGGGCGCACTTTGGCCACATCGGCGATGCGCTCGGCGTCGGCGGCGCTTTTTTCTGCGTCGAACCGTTGAGCGAAAACAGCGCCGATGCGTTTCAGGAAAATCCCCGCCACGAATTGCGTTTCCAGTTCCCCCTTGGCGACGAAGGCGATGGGGCGGGGCAGGGCGGCCACCAGCATGATGCCGTCCAGATAGCTCATATGATTGGAAACCACGACACAACCGCCGCCGTCTTGGGGAAGGTTATCGCGGCCACGCACAACGGGCAACAGACCGGTCGCGCGCATCAAAAATCTTGCCGCTTTGTGGGCGATCGTCCAGCGCAGGTTTGCCGACGGGGTCACAAGAATGATCAGCCAGATCACCGGCGCCAGTACGACGACAAACATGAACCAGAACCAAGCCGCAAAAACCCACTCCGCCATTCGCCCGACGGTGCGTTTCATAGCTGGAACCGCCCCTGCCAGCGCCACGCGGGCCATTTGTTGCCAGACCGCGCGGCGCGGCTTGCCAATCAGGCCCGCTTCATAAATCTCGCGGCTGGCGGCGCGGCGGATCTTGCCGCTGGATGTCTTTGCGACCGTGTTTGGCGGGGCCATGACCACCTCGTCGGCCGGCGAGCCGATCAGATCGGTGACAAGGCCATTGATGTCGGCGCGAAGGGCCTCTTGCGCACCCGTGTCGCGTTTTCTGGTTTCGGCCAGAACGATCAAGCGTTCGGTCCCGGTTTGCGTGCCCGCCACGCCGAACACCGCGACGTTGCCTTTCAGCACGCCCTCCAGTTCGCCCACCGCATCCTCGATCTCGGAGGGATAGATGTTGCGTCCGGCGCGGATCACGATGTCCTTGATGCGGCCCGTAACGAACAACTCGCCGTCTGCGATATAGGCCTTGTCGCCGGTATCCAGCCAGTTGCCATCGAACATGGCCGCCGTGGCTTCCCGGTTGCGATAGTAGCCGCTGGTCGCCGAGGGCCCGGTGAATTGAAGCCGTCCCTCGCGGCGGTCGGGCAGTTCGTGCCCCGCGTCGTCGACGACGCGGATTTCATGGCCCGGGATGGGCTTTCCGCAGGCGACGAATTCGATCACGTCCGAATCGGGCGTGCCTTCGTCCGCGGGGTCGGCACGGCCCGTGTCCATCAGGGGTGCTCGTTTTACGCGGTCGACAAGCGGACCGCGGTCCAGTGGCGAAAGAGTGAGGCCCACACAATTTTCGGCAAGACCGAACATGGGCATCATGGTTTCGCGGGCAAATCCGAAAGCGGCGAACTTTTCGCAAAAGCGGCGCAGGGTTTCGGGGCTTACCGGTTCGGCCCCGTTGGCGGCAATGCGCCATGACGACAGGTCCAGGCCTTCGAGGTCTTTTTCCGGGATGCGCCTGAGGCACATCTCGTAGGCGAAATTGGGAGCGGCCGAGATGGTTCCCCGGTTCCTGTGAACGGCCCAAAGCCAGCGCGAGGGCCGAGCCAGGAAGGAAAGCGGCGGCATGATGACGATCCGGCAGGCGTGATAGAGGCCGCCCAGCCAAGATCCGATCAAACCCATGTCGTGATATAGCGGCAACCAGCTGACGATGACGTCGTCCGGCGTAGCCTCCAGCGCAACCCCCATGGCCCGGATATTGGCCAGAAGATTGGCGTGGGTCAGCGTTACGCCTTTGGGCGCGCCGGTGCTGCCCGAAGTGTATTGGAGGAAGGCAATGTCACCGGCTGCCACCGTCGGCGGGGTGAAGGCCGATACGCCGGGTTCCCCCACCTGCCGAAGTTCATCGGGGGTCGAGACATGGCGTAATGACGGCGCGCGGGCCTTCAAGAGCATCCCCAACCGTTTCGCTTCATCAAAGGTGATCAGAAGGGCTGCGTCGCAATTTCCGGCGATGCCCACCAGCCGGGTCAGGTGTTCCTCGATCTGAGTCAGGCGCGCGGGCGGATAGACCGGCACCGGAATTCCGCCCGCCATCAACACGCTGAAAAAGCTGGGGAAATAATCAACGCCGGTGGGTAGCATAATCAGAATGGCTTCGCCGGGCAAAATGTCATGGGCCTGCAGGCCCGCCCCGACCTCAAATGCCCGGTCCCGAAGATTGCCGTAAGTTATGGTCTCGCCGTCGCCTTCATCGGCGTGAATGCGGATATGAGGGCGGTCCGGATGGGTTTCGGCGTGCCACTCCAGAACGTCAAGAAGGGTGGACGCGTTGTGCGGTAGGGTTTCCACCATCTCCAACGGGGCGAATTCCATTTCCTTGGCTTCCGCCCGGTTCCCGCGGCTGGATGCCGCCAGCAGCGCACGCAACAAATCGCGCGGACTTTCGGCAGCGCTCAATACGTTTTCCGGCAGGGCTACGTCGAAGGCGGTTTCAATGCGCGCAATCAATTCAACGCGGCTCAGGCTGTCCAGGCCCAGATTGCGGTCGAATGAACTGTCCAGCGTGATGCCCGGACCTGCCGCACCTGGGCGCAACTCGGCGACCACCTCCGTGGCAATCGCCAACAAACGTGCTGCGCTTTGCCGTTCGCTCCGTTCGGTATTCGCCGATATGAGTTTTGCCATTTTTTCCGCCCCTATCGATCATACTGAGTCCGGATACGGCGAAAAAGCTGAATCGGGTCGAAAAACAGAACCGCGCGATTAACGGAAAAGAAGTTAAAAAACAAAATAATGTGGAAAAACAAAGCGATATGATGTATTTTTTCTTTCATTGAGTGGCTTGAATTAACATCAATTGCGCCTTATTTTCATTGCAATTCACTTCCCCACTCAATGCTACAGCCGGGGGGATCCATGGCACGAGCACCCAAACGCACGTCGGCCGCCGCGAAGGCGCCGGCAAAACGCAAAACGACGACACGTCGGCGGACCAGTCAAAATAGCGGCCTGCCGTTTTCGTCCGAAGACCTTATTCAGAACTATCGCGAGATGCTTCTGATCCGCCGCTTCGAAGAGAAGGCGGGACAGTTGTACGGCATGGGGCTGATCGGCGGTTTCTGTCATCTGTATATCGGGCAGGAAGCCGTGATCGTCGGCATGCACTCAGCAGCTGGTGAGCAAGACACGCTGGTCACCAGCTATCGCGACCACGGCCACATGCTGGCTTGCGGCATGGACCCGGGGCGCGTCATGGCCGAATTGACAGGGCGCATCGGCGGCTATTCGAAAGGCAAGGGCGGCTCCATGCATATGTTCAGCCGCGAAGCCAACTTTTTCGGCGGGCACGGCATCGTCGGCGCCCAGGTTCCCATCGGGACCGGCCTTGGCTTCGGCCACAAGTACAAGGGCGACGGCGGCGTTGCGTACGCCTATTTCGGCGACGGCGCGGTCAATCAGGGGCAGATTTACGAATCCTTCAACATGGCGGCCCTGTGGAAACTTCCCGTGGTCTTTGTCATTGAAAACAACCAGTACGGCATGGGCACCGCCATCGCACGCGCCTCTGCCAGCACCGAGCTTTTTCGCCGCGGTGACGCCTACGGAATTCCGGGGCTTCAGGTTAACGGCATGGATGTCATGGAAGTCCGCAAAGCGGGCGCGAAAGCAGCCGCCCATTGCCGGGCCGGCAAAGGCCCCATGGTCCTGGAAATGAAGACCTACCGGTATCGCGGCCATTCCATGTCCGATCCAGCCAAGTACCGCAGCAAGGAAGAGGTCAGCAAGGTCCGCAAGGAAAGCGACCCCATCGACAATCTTCGCGCACTTCTTGTCGAACACAAAATCGCCGACGAAGCCGCGCTCAAGGAAATTGACCGCGAGATCAAGGCCGCCGTCACCAAAGCCGCCGATTTCGCGCAGCAAAGCCCCGAACCCGACCCGTCCGAGCTTTACACCGACGTTCTTGTGGAAGCCTAAGGGCGCGGAGGAGGAAACACCATGCCGACCCAAATACTAATGCCGGCCCTGTCGCCGACAATGACCGATGGAAAACTGTCCAAGTGGCTGAAGCAAGAAGGCGACGAGGTCGCCAGCGGCGATGTCATCGCCGAGATCGAAACCGACAAGGCGACCATGGAACTGGAATCCGTCGATGAAGGCGTGTTGGGCAAAATCCTGATCGCCGAAGGGACCGAAGGCGTTTTGGTCAACGCCCCGATCGCCGTGATCCTCGAAGACGGCGAGGACGCGTCGCAGATTGACGCAGCACCCGCACCGGCTGCGCCAGCCCCAACTCCTGTCGAGGCCGCGCCTGCTGCTCCTGCTGCTCCTGCTGCTCCTGCTGCTCCAGCTGCTCCAGCTGCTCCAGCAGCCGCACCGGCCGCGCCCACCGTTGTCGCGGCCGAGCCGGAATACACCGGCGACGTGGCTTCCATGACCGTCCGCGACGCTTTGCGCGATGCCATGGCCGAGGAAATGCGCCGTGACGACACCGTGTTTCTGATGGGCGAGGAAGTGGCCCAGTATCAGGGCGCTTATAAAATCAGTCAGGGCCTGCTGGACGAATTTGGCGACAAGCGCGTCATCGATACGCCCATCACCGAGCACGGCTTCGCCGGACTGGGCGTCGGCGCCGCGTTTTCCGGCCTGAAACCCATCGTCGAGTTCATGACCTTCAACTTCTCCATGCAGGCGATGGATCAGGTCATCAATTCTGCGGCCAAGACGCTGTATATGTCGGGCGGGCAGATGGGGTGTCCCATTGTGTTCCGTGGTCCCAACGGGGCCGCGGCGCGGGTTGCCGCCCAACATTCGCAGTGCTTTGCTTCGTGGTATGCCCATATTCCGGGCCTGAAGGTGCTGTCACCCTATTCGGGGGCCGATGCCAAGGGGCTTTTGAAAGCCGCCATACGCGACCCCAACCCGGTGATTTTCCTGGAAAACGAAATCCTTTACGGACGCACGTTTGATACGCCGACAGATCCAGATTTCGTTCTGCCCGTCGGGCGGGCCAAGATCGAACGGCCGGGCGCGGACGTCACCATCACCGCGTTTTCGCTGATGGTCGAGGTGGCGTTGCAAGCCGCCGAGGCGCTGGCAGCCGAGGGCATCGACGCCGAAGTCATTAATCTGCGCAGCTTGCGCCCGCTAGACACTGAAACCATCGTCAATTCGGTCAAGAAGACCAACCGCCTTGTTTCACTGGAAGAAGGCTGGCCGGTCGCCGGTATGGGGTCGGAAATTGCCGCCCAGATGATGGAACATGCCTTCGATTATCTGGATGCACCGGTTTCGCGCGTGTGCGGTATCGACGTGCCCATGCCTTATGCGCTGAACCTTGAAAAATTGGCGTTGCCGAAAGTCGATGATGTGGTCGCGGCGGCAAAAGCCGTTTGCTACAAGTAAGTCGCCGGGGAGGAAACATACATGTCCGTTCAAATCCTGATGCCGGCGTTGTCGCCCACTATGACCGACGGCAAACTCGCCAAGTGGCATAAGGCGGAAGGCGAAACCGTCGAAAGCGGTGACGTCATCGCCGAGATCGAAACCGACAAGGCGACCATGGAACTGGAAGCCGTCGATGAAGGTGTCATCGGCAAGATCCTTGTGCCCGACGGGACCGAGGGAGTGGCCGTTAACGCGCCCATCGCGATTTTGCTGGAAGAAGGCGAAGACGCTTCGGCTATAGATGCCGCTGTGAGCCCGGCTCCGGCGCCTGCCGCCGCTGTGGCTCCTGCGCCATCTGCCGGCGCCACTCCTTTGGCGCAACGAATGGCCGAACAGGCCGGACTGGACCCCGCGCAAATTCCCGCGTCGGGCCCAGGCGGACGAGTCGTCAAAGCCGATATCGAAGCCGCGCTGGGTAGCGCGTCTCCCTCGCCTTCGGGAAATCGCGTGTTTGCCAGCCCGCTGGCCAAGCGTATGGCGCAACAGGGTGGACTGGACCTGAGCCAAATCCAAGGCTCCGGCCCCAGGGGACGCATTGTTAAGGCCGATGTCGAGGCCGCGCTCGCCGCCCCGGCTCCGTCTGCCGCGCCTGTTGCCGCTCCGGTTGCTGCACCCGCAGTCGTTCCGCCGGAAATTTCCGCGCCGGTCACGGAAGTGCCGAACAGCATGATGCGCAAGGTGATCGCGCAGCGTCTGGGCGAGTCAAAGCGGACCATCCCGCATTTCTATCTTTCGGTGGATTGCGAAATCGACAGCCTCTTGAACCTGCGCAAGGGATTGAACGCCAAGTCGCCGGAAGGCGAAGGCGCATTCAAAATCTCGGTCAACGACTTCGTGGTTCGGGCGGTCGCACTTGCTCTGCGCCAGATTCCGGCGGCCAACGCCACATGGACTGACGAGGCGGTGCTTCTTTACGATACCGTGGACGTTTCCGTGGCCGTGGCGACGCCGGGCGGCTTGATTACGCCGGTGGTGCGCGGTGCGGACGGCAAGGGACTGTCCCAGATTTCGGCTGAAATGAAGGACTTCGGATCGCGCGCGCGGGCAGGTAAATTGATGCCCGAGGACTATGCAGGTGGCGGCTTTACCGTCTCCAACATGGGCATGATGGGCATTAAGGAGTTTTCCGCCATCATCAATCCGCCGCAGTCGTGCATTCTGGCCGTGGGGGCAGGCGAACAGCGACCCGTCGTCAAGGACGGCGCGTTGGCCGTGGCCACGGTGATGACCTGCACCCTTTCGGTCGATCACCGGTCGGTCGACGGGGCCATCGGGGCCGAATTCATGAATGCTTTCAAAGGCATGATCGAAGACCCGCTGACCATGTTGCTGTAGCGCCGGAGCGCCTGCCTGATGGATAAGGTCAATCTGACCGCAAAGTTCGCCGTCATTGACCAGCAATGGAGCCCGAAGATCGTCGGCGAGGTGGGCGATGTCCACGTCAAGCTGGCCAAAATCCAGGGCGAATTTGTCTGGCACTCCCACGAGGTCGAGGACGAGATGTTTCTTGTCGTCAAGGGGCGCATGACCGTCAAGTTGCGCGACGGCGACGTGAATTTGGCAGAAGGCGAGTTTTTCATCGTTCCCAAGGGTGTGGAGCACTGCCCGGTGGCGATTGATGAATGCCAAATTCTGATGATCGAACCAAAGGGCACGCTGAATACCGGCGACGCGGGCGGTGAACGCACGGTCAATGAACCGGAAAGAATTTAGACGAAAATGATAAAGGAATTTGAGTGATGGCTGAGACATCCTTTGACGTCATCGTCATCGGCGGAGGTCCGGGCGGTTATGTGGCCGCAATCAGGGCCGCGCAACTGGGCCTGAAAGCCGCCGTTGTCGAAAGCAAGCATCTGGGCGGAATTTGCCTCAACTGGGGCTGCATTCCGACCAAAGCGCTGCTGCGCTCGGCAGACATCTTTCATTCCATGCAGCACGCCAAGGAATTCGGCCTTTCAGCCGACAATATCGGGTTCGATCTGCCTGCAGTTATCAAGCGTTCGCGCGGCATTGCCGGGCAACTTAGTGCCGGCGTCAAGCATCTCTTGAAAAAGAACAAGGTCGCGGTGTTTGACGGCCACGGCAAGCTGGCCGGTTCGGGCCGGGTTTCTGTTACCAAGGCCGATAAATCGGTCGTTAATTTGCAGGCCAAGCACATCATCTTGGCGACGGGTGCGCGCGCCAGTGTGTTGCCGGGGCTGGAGCCAGACGGCAAGCTGGTCTGGACCTACAAGGAAGCCCTGACCCCGAAAGCCATGCCGAAATCGTTGCTCGTCATCGGTTCGGGTGCCATCGGTATTGAATTTGCCAGCTTCTACCGGACGCTCGGTGCTGAAGTGACGGTGGTTGAGGTTCTGCCTCGCGTTTTGCCGGTCGAGGACGAGGAAGTCTCGGCCTTTGCCCGCAAGGCCTTCGAAAAGGAAGGCATCAAAATTCACACCTCGGCCATGGTCAAGGCCCTGAAAAAGGGCGCAGACAGCGTGACCGCAACCATCGAGCCCAAGGGTGGAAAACCCTTTGAGTTGACCGTGGACCGGGTGATCTCAGCCGTTGGCATTACCGGAAACGTCGAGGATTTGGGCCTTGAAGGCACCAAAATCGTCGTCGATCGCAGCCATGTGGTGACCGACCAGTGGTGCGCTACCGGAGAACCGGGTGTTTACGCCATCGGTGATTTGACGGGACCGCCGTGGCTCGCCCATAAAGCCAGCCACGAGGGCGTCATTTGCGTCGAGAAGATCGCCGGTGTCGCCGGCGTCCATCCTCTGGACACGACCCGCATTCCGGGCTGCACCTATTGCCGCCCGCAGGTGGCCAGCGTCGGATATACCGAGGCTGCAGCCAAGGAAAAAGGGCACGACGTCAAGGTCGGACGCTTCCCGTTCATCGGTAACGGTAAGGCGATTGCGCTGGGCGAGGCCGACGGTTTCGTCAAAACCGTATTCGACGCCAAAACCGGCGAACTTCTGGGCGCACACATGGTGGGCGCGGAAGTAACCGAGCTGATTCAGGGTTACAATGTCGCCAAAACCTTGGAAACCACCGAGGCCGAGTTGATGCACACGGTATTCCCGCATCCGACGTTATCGGAAATGATGCACGAGTCGGTGCTTGACGCCTTTGACCGTGCGATCCACTTCTAAGCCATGACCGATACCGAAACCATCGTTCGCCATCCGGAGAAGCAGCACAAGCCGGACAACCCGAGCCCGCGCAAACCGGCGTGGATAAGGGTGAAAGCGCCGGTGTCGCGCACCTACCTTGAAACCAAGGACCTTCTGCGCGAGCACAGCCTCCATACCGTCTGCGAGGAAGCGGCCTGTCCCAATATCGGCGAATGCTGGTCGCGCAAGCACGCAACCGTCATGATTTTGGGCGATACCTGCACGCGGGCCTGCGCCTTTTGCAACGTCAAGACCGGCAAGCCGGGCGGTTACGTTGATCCGATGGAACCGGAAAACCTGGCCAACACCGTTTCGACCATGGGGTTGAAGCATGTGGTCATCACATCGGTTGATCGCGACGATTTGCCCGACGGCGGGGCCAGCCAGTTCGTGCGCTGCATCGAAAGCATCCGCAAGGCGTCGCCGGAAACCACCATCGAAATTCTGACGCCCGACTTCAAAGGCAAGGACGGCGTTCTGGCGTCCGTGGTCGCGGCTGGGCCGGACGTGTTCAACCACAATCTGGAAACCGTTCCCCGGCTTTATCCCGCCATCCGTCCCGGCGCGCGTTATTTCCATTCGCTGAAACTGCTCAGCGACGCCAAGGAACTGGCTCCGGCGGGGTTCACCAAATCGGGCATCATGGTGGGGTTGGGCGAGGAACGCGAAGAGGTTCTTCAGGTGATGGACGACCTTCGTTCGGCGGATGTGGACTTTCTGACCATCGGCCAATATCTGCAACCAACGCTCAAGCATGTGGGGGTTGATCGCTTCGTCACGCCCGAAGAATTCGATGAATACAAGAAGATAGGGCTTGGAAAAGGCTTTCTCGTGGTGGCATCTTCGCCGCTGACCCGTTCGTCGTATCACGCGGACAAGGATTTCGAGAGTCTGCGGGCGGCACGTCGGGAAAAACTGGCGCTAAGGTAAACCCGAAACATGCCAAGGCACGCGGAACGTCGCTTGCTGCACCACACGCCCGAACAGCTTTTTGATCTCGTCGCCGATGTCGAGAGCTATCCGGAATTCTTGCCGTGGTGTTTGCACACGCGCCTTCGAAACCAGCGCGCAGACGGCTTCCTGGCCGAAATGGTTATTGGTTTCAAGGTATTCCGGGAACAATACGTTTCACGTGTCGATCTCGACCGGCCAAACCGCATTGACGTTTCCCACTTTCGCGGCCCCTTCAAGCACTTGCGTAATCACTGGATTTTCGAACCCGCCGAAGGCGGCTGTGTGATCGATTTCTCGGTGGATTTCGAGTTTCGATCGGCTCTGATGGATCGTCTGATCGGCACGGTCTTTCATGAAGCCGTACGAATCATGGTGTCGTCCTTCGAAAAAAGGGCGGACAGGATTTATGCGCCACAGCCCCATTCCGTGGAATTACTTACGGGAGATTAGGGCTTTTGCCACCAGCCAGGCGTTGCGCGGGTTTTCACCAAGACGGCGCACGGCGTAGGGCCACCAATCACGGCCAAAGGGCAGGTAAAGACGCACCGATTCCCCTTCGGCGGCAAGGCTTTGCTGAACTCTGGGTCGCACGCCGTAAAGCATTTCAAATTCATACGATTGAGGTTTCCATCCTTCGTCCCGAGCCTTCTCGCGCAATGGGCCAATGATTTTGTCGTCATGGGTGCCGAAAACGGGGTAAGCGCCCGCTTCCCTGGCTTCCTTCGACATCATAAGCGAACCAAGGCGGTGGTAGCTCTCGTCAATTTCGCGTCGCGTTGTGAACGCGGTCTTCGACGACCCCACGAAAGCGCCCTTGACCAGTCGAACCATCGCTCCGCGTTCGGCCAAATCCCGGACATCGGATTTTGACCGCCGCAAATAGGCCTGGATGGTGATGGCGACCGGATAGCCGGCATCGGCAAGGGTGTTGTGTAACGCGATGGTACGTTGGACATAGTTTTCGTCCTCCATATCCAGCATCAACGTCTTGCGCCCGGAAACCGATTTTTCCCCCATCGCTTCGGCGATGCGCATGGCATTTGTCGCGCCGAGTTCGTCGTTGATGGCGTAGCCCACCTGCGAAGGATCGACGGAGATGTGCAAATCGACCTTGGCACCGTCGATGGCGGCGACCGCGCCCAGTATTCCCGCGACATTCGCTTCGACCTTCTCTCGGTCGGTGACATATTCGCCCAGAAAAAAGGCTGACGTCGCCAGTTTTTGGGATTTAAGGAGTATCGCGGTTTTGATGGCGTCTTCGACCTGCGCTCCGGCCACAAATCGTGAGGCCAAACCCGAGGTCGGTGCCAGATCCTGCATGAACCGGGTAACCGCGCCGCTTCGCGCCAGCGCGATCATGCACCCCTGCCAAACCTTCACGAGGGTTCCTCGGCCTCAATTTTCAGCAATTTGAGTGCCTTGGTTAGCGTCTGCGCCCGCACGGCGGTTCTGTCGCCATCAAAAACATGATGTTTGTCGATTGTCCGGCCGCCTTTGGCGGCAACGGCGAAATGAACCAGACCGACCGGTTTTTCGTCGGTTCCGCCGGTCGGCCCAGCGATGCCGGTCACGGCGACGGCGAGGTCGGCTGAGGATTTGGCGAGCGCACCTTCGGCCATGGCGCAGGCGACTTCATTGCTGACAGCGCCGAAACGTTCGATCAACTCGGGCGCAATACCCAGCATTTCAGCTTTGGCCTGATTGGTGTAGGTGACGAAGCCCCGCTCGACCACATCGGACGAACCGGAAATCGCTGTCAAGCAACCGGCAATCAGGCCGCCGGTACACGATTCGGCGGTGGCGATGTGAAGTCCGCGCGACCGGCAGGCTTTCAGGACCTCTTCGGCGAGTTGAAGCTGTTCAGCCGGATACATTTTCACATTCCTCCAAACCACCAGACGATACCCGCCAGCACCGCGCTCGCATAGACCGCCGCCAGGACGTCGTCGAACATAACGCCGAACGCCCCTTTTATTGCGTGATCGGCCCACGACACGGGCCAGGGCTTCAGGATATCGGCCAGGCGGAATACCATAAACCCAGCAGCATAAAGGATTGGATCGGCGGGAACGAAAACGAGAACCAGCCATTGCCCAGCCACTTCGTCGACAACGACGTGGGCGGGGTCGTTGCCTGCCGATCCACCGATCATGCGATCCGTCGCCCACAGGCCGATGACAAAGATGACAGCTACCGCAATCGCCAATCCGATCGGGCCCGTCGTTACCTGAATTATCCACGCGAAGGGAAGGGCAGCCAGCGAACCCCAGGTGCCGGGAGCATTCGGGAGAAGGCCCGCGCCAAACCACGTTGCGATCAAGGCTGCGGGATCGCGCAGATCGATCCGTGGTTTCAGATCGTGTTCCGAAGGCGATTGCAAGGCGATGTGCTCCCTGGGGCGAATTCCCCGTAATACCCGCACCAAGGGCCTGAATGTAAGAAAAAACCGCAAAGCAGGTATTCAACGAGAAAGAAGATTCCGAACTTGCCGCAGATGGCCAGAAGAGGCTTGCATGGCGAAGGGCGAAAAGATACCGTCAGCGCGTGACCGTCCCAGCAATAAGAAGGCGGGCGCGCGTTAATGCGCGTGGTTTGGTTAACAAAATTGTTTTTGGGTTAAGAAAGCGCCTTGATTGTCGCTCTCGAGGGGTCGTATGGAGCCGAAATATAGGGGAAACAAAAAACGCGGGCGGCTAAAACGCCTGTTCCACCACTTGTTTCCTGAACGCCAATTGTTTCTTCGCGCAGAAGGGCGAATGTCGCATATCCGCCTTTCGTGCCGAATGCAGGTTTTTATCGCGTTGGTCGTGATGGCAGCGGGGGCGTGGGCTGCGTTTAGCAGCTCAAGCTACGTTCTGCACGATAACGTGTTGGCGGCGAAAAACCACCAGATCGCCAATGTCCGGCTTGAATACCGCAGCCTTCTGAACCAGTTGGCGGCATACCAGACAAAATTCACGGGCATTACCCGCGAACTGAAACAGTATCACGAGACGATGCTGGGCTTGGCCGAGCATAACACGGCGCTGCAAAAGGATTTGAATTCGGTTGAATCCAAACTCCGTTCGACGGAGGGCGAACGCGAAAACGTGATCGCCGCACGCGAGGGACTGAAGGGGAGACTTCGCGAACTTGAAGACGATATGGCGGGGCTTGCCAATCGCAACTTCACTCTCAAAGGTAATTTGACGTCGATTGAAGAAGATCTGGAATCCACGGTTTCGGAACGTAATCATGCTCTTTTCGAAAGGGGGAGGATGGAACGTCAGATCAAGGAATTGGAGGTGCGGCTTACCGCCCTGCAATCAGCCGAACAGGACGTCGTACAGCGTTTGACTGAACAAACCGTGGCATCGCGGGACGATTTCGCCAAGGTCGTGAAAATTGCCGGACTGGACGTGGCCGATCTGTTGAAGGCCGACGCGTTGGCTTCCAAAAACCAAGGCGGACCGTTTATCAAAATCGGTGAAGGCGAGAAAAGCGACGGTATGCCAGCCGAAGGGTTGCGGGCCAGCCTTACCAATTTGGACGATCAGCTAAATCAGCTGGAGGGCCTGCAATCGGTCCTGCGCAAACTGCCGCTGTCGTCACCGCTGGATTATTTCCAGATTACCAGCCGCCACGGCAAACGCCGCGATCCCTTCAATCGCCGGTGGGCCATGCATTACGGGATTGATATGGGTGGAGTTTACAAAGCCTCCGTATTCGCCACGGCTCCCGGTGTGGTTACTTTCGTTGGTTGGAAGGGAAATTACGGGCGTATGGTGGAAATCAGCCACGGTTCGGGCATCAAAACCCGTTTCGGGCATCTGCACAGCACGCTCGTGAAGAAGGGCCAAAAGATCAAGTTCAGGGATAAAATTGCGCGTCTCGGAAGCTCCGGCAGGAGCACTGGCGCCCATTTGCACTATGAAATCATTTATAAGGGCAGATCCCGGGACCCCATGAAATTCATGAAAGCAGGTCGATATGTTTTCCAAGGGTAAAAAAGGTTCGGGCTACGAAGGGAAAAGCAGCACGCCGCTAAAGGTGGCCGTGCCGTCCATCATCAGCACCGACATGAAGATCATCGGCAACGTCATCAGTGAGGGTGAGATTCAAATCGACGGGCAGATCGAAGGCGACATCAAATGCAATAATTTGCTTGTCGGCGAGCCCGCGAGCATCAAAGGCGAGATCGTCGTCGATTCGATTGAAGTGTTCGGCACGATTGTCGGGCAGATCAAGGCCAATTCAGTAACACTGGCCAAGACGGCCCACGTCGTTGGCGATATTCTTCACGAATTCCTGGCGATCGAGAAGGGCGCTTTCCTCGGG
>Ga0233431_1002604_pt1 | contig 24706 bp, 24 predicted proteins | sample SI_118_April2016_FD_179867 | JGI IMG/M metagenome (GOLD analysis project Ga0233431, IMG submission 179867) | Seawater microbial communities from Saanich Inlet, British Columbia, Canada - SI_118_April2016_200_MG | ecosystem: Environmental > Aquatic > Marine > Inlet | place: Canada: British...
AAACCCGGGAAATCCCCCTGGAAAGGGGGAAATCAGATCAGAATATCACAACAATCGAGCTTGTGAAGCACTTCTTCAGCAACAACAGGCCCAAAAAGAGACTTTAGGTGCCTTGATCAGAGCTTCCCTAAACCTTTTTACTTCGATGAGTTGTTTGCCAGAATTCGAGCACTTGTACGTAGAACTTCCAGCTCTATGATCTGAGAAGGAACTGTAATCATTCATCTTTCGTTCATCTTGGTGTAATATACTTACACCATCATCGATTAAATAGGGAGGTTGTTTTATGAGAATTCTGGTAGTCGATGATGACAAACGACTTAACGGCATCATCAAACGAGGACTTCTCGAGGAGGCCTATGCAGTTGACGTGGCCTACGATGGCGAGGAAGCGGTATACCTTGCCTGGATCAATCCTTACGACCTCATCATTCTGGATATTATGATGCCCAAGAAAGACGGAATCGAAGTTTGCAGTGAGCTGAGGACAAACGGGATGAATATGCCAATCCTGATGCTCACGGCAAAAGACACTGTAGAAGATCGAGTCAAGGGCCTTGATGCCGGGGCAGATGATTACCTGGTCAAGCCATTCGCTTTTAATGAACTCCTGGCTCGCGTCCGGGCGCTTTTACGAAGAGAAGGTGTTTCTAAAGCGCCCGAGATTCAAATAGGCGATCTTGTCCTGAACACTCTCACGCGAGAAGTCCGGCGAGGTGAAAAATTCATTGAACTTACTACCAAAGAGTATGTTATCTTGGAATACTTCATGCGCCATCCCAACATCGTAGTCACCCGGACCATGCTGGAAGAACATGCCTGGGACTACGATTTTGACAGTATGTCCAATCTGGTAGATGTCTATATACGGCGATTGCGGAGTAAGGTAGATAACGGCGAAGAAAACAGCCTGATTCATACCGTAAGAGGGGCAGGTTATCGCTTGAAAATACCATGAGCTTTTTCCACAGCATCAAGTTTCGGTTCACTCTCTGGTACCTGGTTGTATTGGGAGTTTTGCTGGGTGCCTTCAGTTTTGGGATTTACTTTTATATGTCCAGCGCCCTCCACGACAATCTGGATGATTCGCTGAAACTGCGAGCGGAACAGCTAAGCCAAAACCGGGGCGTCTTCCTTAGAATCGAGCAGGATGAATTTCAGGAAGAACTGGGAGAAGTGGTCCTTCTCTACCTCAAAGGAAAGGCCGGTCTCACTCAGATATCCCCTAGAGAATTGGATATACCTTTTGAAGGTGATTTAAGTGACATTGTCGCAGGGGCTCTTGAAGGACAACGCTCCTTTGCTACCGTTCAAACAGCGCAAGGCCGGGAATTGCGAATGTATGCTGTCCCCGCTTCAGAAGAAGGTCCGGGGTTTATGCCTGGTGAGCGTGGAATGATGATTCCCAAGCCAGAGTTCGAAAAGGCGGCAGTGGTAGTAGGGCGATCCACTGCCGAAACTGATGAGGCTCTGGATCGGTTAGCACAAACTCTCCTAATTGTCGTACCGTTAACGATTATGGTAGCTGGTGCCGGAGGTGTTTTCCTGGCACGGCGCGCTTTTAAACCGGTTGATCAAATGACCCAGACTGCACTGGAGATCGAGGAAACCGATCTCAGCCGGCGTATTCCGGTAAAATCCAGGGACGAACTGGGGCGGCTTGGTTCCACATTGAACCAGATGATCGAGCGATTGGAAAAGGCGTTTAAACGGCAGCAACAGTTCACAGGTGATGCGTCCCACGAGCTACGCACCCCGCTGGCGGTTATCGAAGCGGAATCCTCGCTAGCATTACAAAGAGAGAGAAGCGCCAGCGATTACAGGGAATCTCTGGAGATGATCTCACAAGAGGCGGTCCACATGTCCGTCATCATCGATCAACTGCTCACCCTGGCTCGTGCCGACTACGGAGCGGAACAGTTCGTATTCGAGGAAATAGACCTGGGCGAGGCACTGAGTGACGTGGCCTCAGACGCTGAGGTACTCTGTCGCGAAAAGGGTCTGGCCTTCGAATACACTCAAACCGAAAATCCGAAAGTGAAAGGGGATAGGGCCAAATTACGACAATTGTTCCTGAATCTTCTGGCCAACGCTATCAGATATACACCAGAGGCAGGCAGAGTATCGATTTCGCTTGGGCAAGAAGATCGAATGGCGGTTGTTGCTGTCTCAGACACCGGAATTGGAATTCCACAGGATGAGCTGCCTCTTATTTTCGAACGGTTCTACCGGATTGACAAAGGCCGTTCCCGTGGTGATGGTGGCAGCGGGTTGGGATTGGCTATCTGCAAATATATTGCCGAGGCCCAAAACGGAACGATAGAAGTTACAAGTGAAGATGGGAAGGGAAGCACCTTTTCGGTATGGTTGCCTGTTGCTGTAACATAACGACTGATTCAACCGGTTACCCGAGCTGCCACTTTCACGAGAAAACTGATTATTTCGATTTCTACCTCAACACATGAGTCAGTTTTACACCTGGGACAACACCGTTACTTGTTGAGGTATATTTGAACCGCGGACGCATTATCTCTTGCTGTTGCTTTTAGGCATCAAGCCTTAACAACTCTGGTATCAGCGATATCATCATGAAGGCAGTTCTTCTCTTCTCTGAATACAAGTAAGATATCCAACAATCCAATAAGTCCGCCGACTAGCGGAATACTGGTCACTATCCAAATAGGGACATATCTTAAACCTAGAAGCCTTCCAAAACTTGCCTTTTCGCGATTGCTCCGGACTATTTTAATGCCAAGTGCCAGCTTACCTACGGTTTGGCCGTTTTTGGCAAGGAAATATCCGTTTATCGCAAGGTAAAGTGCAACCCATATCAAACTAGAAAGAAGCTGATTGCCGATTGATTGAGACGCTTCCATATCACTGAAATCCACAACCCCAACCCCAACTCCTATTGGAACAGAAATCGCCATCATTATAATGACATCGATGAGAGCGGCTCCCAGTCTTGCCCACCGGGAAGCCAGGTCATCCATGCCAAACCAGCGTTTAGCATACGGGCCTGATTCATTAACAGAACCCACATCAGATGATCCACATTGAGGACAAAAACTGGCTCCTTCAGGTAAATCGCTACCACAATGAGGACAGTACATATCACCTCCTTAGTGTATGCTCAAAAGTATCAAACCAATAGATGCAATTTCAGATAGCATAACATTTTTCCCTAACAAATTTAATACCTCTATTCATACCTCGACGTATCAATCAGCATAACGCAGTGCCATCCACACATTTTCAGCCCTAGTCTAGTTAGGCATCTTCACTTCTCATTCTTTTTCCCTTTGCGTTTGCGTACTGCTTGACGCAGTATATATTCCATCTGTCCGTTCAGACTGCGCAGCTCATCCTGAGCCCATTGGTTGAGACCGTTCCACAGCTCAGGATCAATCCGCAACAGAATCTGTTTCTTTTGTTTCGCCATTTAGTTGTTATCGGTTCTCAGTTTTCGGTTATTGGTTTATTTTCCACCCTAATCCTCTCTCTTTCAATCTCGAGAGGGCATTTGAGCCTCTATGTCGGATACTGCTATTACACACGCTCAACGGCTATGTGACAGGCTATTCCAAATCCCGTAAGGCTCAGGCGAGTTTTCAGGCTCCAGCCAATCTGTACAAATTGGCTCGCCCTTGCTTGCCTGTAAATTCGATCACGTTCACTGTACGTAAACAATAAACCATCTTTTGGGCCAGTTTCGTGCTAATGTCTGTTGCTTCTGCCAGATCTTTCGCGGTAAATGATTCCCCAGCCGTCTCGGGAATGTGCGCCTTCAAATCTGCTGCTTCCTCAAATACTCTTCGATCTACTACTTCCAGCAACCGACGTTCCTCAATACCCCACCCTCTTCTGCGCCATTTTCGCTTCCCTTCATACCGCCTTTCCTCCTCTTCTCTTATCAACAAGACTTCGAGCGAAAAATTGGGATTCATAATCAGATGGGGAAATCTCAACAATTCCCGGTATAGTTCCTCCACTCTTCCTTTCTTGGGCGATTTGCGGCGTGTCACCCCATTGCTGTTATCCTTTGCCTGCTTGACGATCCATTTCTCCTGGGCTATTGGATAGATCAATCGTACCCGATGTGTACACACCAGTGTTGCCAGCTTCGATTTGATCGATGCGAAATTGCCAGTCTGGATTTCCAGCAATAAATCATCTCGAACGATATCGATCACAAATCCATCAACCGGTACTTCAAATCGATCCCCCGGCTGCGCGTACCACTCCTTCAACGATGCGTGAAGCGGCTTTTCATTCAACAAACCAATGCCTGACATCTTAACCTATATTTCTTGTTGGTCTGATATCTGCCTGATCATTCCTGAGTAATGAATCCTCAATACAAAGATCCGGCATTAATGATCGGCTGAGTAGACCTCTCAGAACACAGAACGACCATCAGATTGCTTACCATGTTTGCCTTGCGTTCTTCATCCAGTTCAAGGACTTCATCCTCTCTGAGGCGATTAAGGGCCATTTGCACCATTCCTACAGCGCCATCGACAATCTTCTGACGAGCTGCAATGATCGCTTCGGCCTGCTGCCTCTGGAGCATGGCACTGGCAATTTCCGGTGCATAGGCAAGGTGATTGATTCGAGCTTCTTCTATCATCACCCCCGCTGGTTGTACCCTCTCCTGTATTTGCCGGCAAGCAGCTATACTACACCTTCGTTGGGCTCAACGGAAAAGAATCCTTTGAAGCTGAGGCTTACCAAGGTTATTGAGAATAGTGCCTGCAATCGCACCAAATGTTCCTCCAAAAATGATCCCTGCTATGCTTGCCATAGTTATCAGAATATGTACAGCCAGACTAGCCTAGCCGTTATACTTGGCAGTTACCCTTTCCGAACTTATCTGAACTTCATTTTTGAGACTATATGAGATATTAAAATAATATCATATAGATATACATTTTGTCAATGCCAAAGGTGTTTTGCGAAGCTAGATATCGGCTCTGATAAAAGCAGGTACAAGGACCGATCAATCAAGTCACTTTCTTCTTCAAAATCCACAATACATATCTGTTGTCCCTGCCAATTGAGAGTCTCATGGTTGCCCACCAAATAAGCACATGATAAGATACTCGCAAGATGAAAGAGTCATCAATCCCTATTGTCCTGGTACGCCATGGTCAGACGGCATGGAACAAAGAGGAACGTTTCCGGGGAAGAGCCGACCTGCCCCTGAATGACTTCGGGATAAAACAAGCTGAAGCCGCCGCCACCAGGCTCGCCGATTGTAGTGCCGTCGCCATATACTCAAGCTCGCTGAAGCGGACCATGATGACTGCCGAACCAATCTCCGCCAAACTCGGCCTCGTTACGCAGCCTCTCGAGGGACTTATCGATATCGACTTCGGTTCATGGCAGGGACTTTCCACCGAAGAAGCTCTCGCGCAAGACAGTGATTTGTATCAACAGTGGATACAAACACCTCAAAACGCCAGGTTTCCCCAGGGAGAAGGATTGCAGGATATCCGTGACCGAGTTATCAATGTAATTGACATGGTGCTAGCCAATCACAGGGGAGAAAAAGTGATTCTCGTCTCACATGTGGTGGTCTGCAGGGTATTCATATGCACTGTGCTTGGTCTAGATAACTCGCATTTCTGGCAGATCGGACAAGATGTCAATGCGATCAACACCATCGGATTTAGAGAAGGAAAGCTGGTTTTGAATTCACTCAATGATACCTGCCATCTTAAGGGTTTGAAGTAGGCAATGGAAACCGTCGAGATAAACCGCCTGCTCGCTCAACAACACGGCATTCGCGAGTGGCACCAGCACCACGATCCACTATCGGAATTGATCGCAACTATTCTTTCCCAGAACACCTCTGATGCCAACTCAAGTCGGGCTTTTAACTCACTAGTGAATACTTTTGATAACTGGGAAGATGTTGCCAATGCAAATATAAGGGATATTGAGCTATCGATCAGATCCGGGGGACTATCGCAAATCAAAGCCGCTCGCATAAAGGATATTCTGCAAACAATAAAAAAGGAGCATGGTTCGCTGGACTTATCGTTTCTAGACACCATGCCAATCGATGAGGCTAAATCGTGGCTCAAAGCATTACCCGGAGTAGGGCCAAAGACAGTGGGATGTGTGCTGCTTTTCTCACTGGGGAAACCGGTTTTCCCGGTCGATACCCATGTGTTCCGCCTATCGAAGCGATTGGGATTGATTTCCAACGGGGTTTCCGCCGAAAAGGCTCATGATATAATGGGCAAAATGGTCTCCCCGGAAGATGTATACCAGCTTCACATGAATATGGTGGAACATGGCCGCCGGATATGCAAATCGCAACGACCGAAATGCCCCGACTGTGTTCTAGAGAATGTATGCCCCTCAAATACAAACTGAGTAAAATCTGATGGAAAGAGAACGATTCGAAGAGTTGGTTGTTGAAGCAGTGAATGGTTTGCCGGCTAATCTAAAAGACAATATCCATAATGTTGATATCGTGGTGGCAGACTGGCCTACGCCCGATCAACTGGAAACGGTCAGTATAAGGCGCAAGCAGGACCTTTTGGGGCTTTATGAAGGCATCCCACTCACCAAACGGGGGCGCGGTTACAACATGGTTCTCCCTGACAAAATTACTATATTCCAGAAACCCATCGAAATGCGCTATCATTCTGATGAGAGTGTGAAACGAAAAATTCAAAGTACCGTACGGCATGAGATCGCCCATTATTTCGGCATCAGCGATGCGCGGCTCAGAGAAATCGGCAGGTACTAATTGGCTTCTCGTCCCTTTTAAGGGAAGGGAATTTACAGCCAGAGAGGAAATTAAATGGAACCAGTAAATGTAGGCGTAATCAATGTTACGGGGTATATCGGCGTGGACCTGGCACGGCTTTTACATCAACACCCAGGGGTTAATCTGGTCTCGGTTACCGGAAGAAGCGCTGCCGGGCAGAAACTGGGAGAAGTGTTCCCTCACATGGCTGAGGTCGATCTTATGATCGAACCGGACCTGGGTGATGTAGAACTGGCATTCTCAGCGCTCCCTCACGGAGCCAGCGCTCAATCAGTTGTAGAGTGCCTGGAGGAGGATATCAAGGTAATCGATATCAGCGCCGATTTCCGGCTCAAAGACGTCGATGAGTACCAGCAATGGTACGAAGTCACTCATCCGGCACCGGAGCTTTTGAGCGAGGCGGTTTTTGGTTCACCCGAACTGAATCGAGCTGAAATTGCAGGGGCTCGTTTGGTGGCCAATCCAGGCTGTTATCCTACCTGTTCTATCCTTGCCCTTGCACCAGCCATTCGCGAAGAGTTGGTCGATCTGGATATCATCATAGACAGCAAGTCCGGTGTTTCCGGAGCCGGCCGTTCATTGAAACTCAATACGCATTTTGCTGAAGCGAATGAAAATGTATCCGCCTATGCTCTCGGCGGACATCGGCATATGCCGGAGATACGGCAGGAATTGCAGGTTCTGGCTGGAGGGCAAAGCGTATCGCTTACATTTGTGCCCCATTTGATACCTATGACTCGAGGAATGTTGAGTTCCTGCTACGCCCGATTGCGCAAGAGAGTTACCCTTGGAGAAGTACGCGAATTATACCGGGAGTTCTATCGCGATGAACCTTTCGTCCGAGTGGTAGATACTGCGCCCCAAACCAAACAAACCCTGGGAAGCAATTTCTGCCTGATCCACCCCGTCATCGATCCCCGAACCGAGCGATTGATAGTGATAAGCTGCATCGATAACCTAGTCAAGGGCGGTGCCGGACAAGCAATACAGAATATGAACCTGATGCTCGGTTTGCCGGAGACAACGGGACTGGACGGATTGGCAGTTTATCCTTAGTTTTGCCACTAAGATATCCCCCAGTTCAAAGAAAGACCAGAAGCAGACAGTATAGGTGTGATTAACACTTCATCGCACTAAAACTGCAAAGGCCTCTCGGAAATTGAGTTCGGCCCGGATTTGAAAACGGCACTCGAATCAGGTATGCTCTTCGTAAATCTTTTTTACCCGGTGAACTCGAGTGTTGGGTTGGTTTCTACTACCGGTTCAAAGAATCAGTTACAAAACGTTCACATCGTGATTTTGACAGATTATGGAGAGAATAAGGCTTGACTAACCTTTGCCCCAAGTGCGGCCAACCTGCTGCAGACGACTGGAAAATCTGCCCTGGTTGCCGCACTCCATTAATAGACAAATGCCCCAAATGCGGGAGATCGCAGCGCGTGAACTGGGCCGAGTGCCCCTATTGCGAATCTCCGGCTGGCAGATTGGTTTGCCCGAAATGCCACAACTATGTAGAAGATGACTGGAGAGTTTGCTCTTTCTGCGGCACACCACTTATCGAAACAATCGGGTACTACTGCTCAGAATGCGGCAATGACGTACAAGACGATTGGAACGTATGTCCGTCCTGCGGCATACCTCTCAATGAAACTAAAGCTGCTTCTCGAGGCATAATTGGTGCCCGCCTTCCTGCCATCGATTCCCAAATCAAAGGCTATGCTTCAAAAGAACACAAAGATAAATTCAGAACCAGGGCTATCATTCTGGCAGTGTTATTCATAGTCGGGCAATTTGTGCTCCCCATAATCATCTTGGTAGCATTTATCTTCACCACTGGATTTGAGTTCACAAGAGGTGCGCCGGACCGAGGGGCTTACTGGAATGATGCCATTTGGTATGTAGAGGATACTTACGAAATCGGGGCTGATTTTGACGATTATTCGAAGCTGAAGAGGATCGACCTAGCACTGAAGTCAGACCTGGAAGACGTACAACAACTCTCAATGGATGATCCCTGGCTGGTTACAGATGACGATAGACTGTGGCTCATATCGCGCTCCGGGCTAGCCCATTATTCGAACAATAGCCTAACCATCATCGATGACGATCAGCATCTATGGGATATTTCATCCGTATTCGTCTATCAGGGCCAACCCGCCATGGTGAGCGAGACTCGCATCGGGTTTAACCTTGAAGTCTACAAGGATAACCACTGGGAACAGATATGCAGAATCGATACCACCGGATTGAGCAACTCCAGCGAATATGCCGATAGGCTTCAAGTTGTTTCCAGTCAAGATGAGTTGCATTTATTCTATTCCAATGACGAGCGTATTTATTACAGTCAATGGAAGAACGAAACCGAAATAGGACCGGAAGCGAATTGGCAATACGTAGCCTCGTATGACTTCGAGTGGCATCCTGTCTGGCTCAATGGAGAGCCCGCTGTTTTTAGTCTGACTAACGGAGCTTTCCCGCAAGAGATTGAATGCCTGACCCAGATCGACTATGGCGATCAATGGGCCCCTATTTTCTCGCTTGACACCGGAATGACACTCACATTTGGTGTCTATCCTTTATCACAAGATGGCCAGTTTTCTATTCTTGCTCAATCATTAACGGGATCAACCAGGATGTTAATAAGTGAATCCGACGGAACTGTAGTAAATGAGAAGCGCTATGGAAGCCCGTGGGGCTTTTTCTCCGGCGGTTTCCTGATGATGTACGTGTTTATCAGTATAATAGGATATCTATTACCCCTGATGCTAGTGGTAGCATTATCATCGTTGATGAACAAATACAGGGAACGCAACTATATTTACCGAGAAACGAGTATACCCTATGCATCACTTACGCGCCGGGGAATTGCTGAAGCTATCGATATAGTTATCGCTTGTGGAGTGATGGGGGTCGGTTACCTCGGGTTAATGCTGTCAGAATCCGGCTTCGAGGCCATGATGCTATCTGATCCTTCAGCTTCTCCTACGGGATACGGTCTCTTGATCGGAGGCGTCCTGTGGGGCATCGCCTGTCTCTTTATCTTCAGCTATACGGAAGGAAGGTGGGGCATAACTCCAGGCAAATGGGCAGTGGGGATAAAGGTATTGAATACTGAACTACATCCCTGCGGTTTCGTGAGCGGTCTGGTGAGGAACTTGCTCGAAATTGTGGACGGATTCACCAGTTTCATGCTTGGTATAATGTTCATCGCATTCACCGAGAATTGGCAAAGGATAGGTGACATCGCAGCCAAAACAGTGGTAATAGACATACGAAAGAGTCCATCGGATCAATGAGTATATTCTGTCCCTATTGCGGGAACAAAAACCTTGATTGGGCCAGATTCTGCCGGTCGTGCGGATCAAGTCTTGCCTCGGTACATTCAGGTCCGTTTGCCCAACGACGTGTACCCCAGCCAACTCCAATTGAATATGCCGGATTCTGGAAGAGGTTTGCCGCTTTCATAATCGACTACATTTTGATCTACATCGCAAACTTTGTTATTTCCGTAATGATTGGTTTAGTAGTAACTGTGGGCGCAGCAAGTGATACCGGGATAGGCGTTGTTCATAGTGTCATTTTATTTAGCTTCTGGTTAGTTGCCCCGTGGTTGTACTGGGCATTGATGGAAAGTTCTTCCCACCAGGCTACCCTGGGCAAGAAGGCGTTGAAAATCAAGGTCACAGATTATTCGGGGGAAAGACTTACATTTGCCCGAGCCACCGGAAGACACTGGGCCAAGATAGCATCATTCGCCACTATCTACATTGGATTTATCATGGCAGGTTTCACCACTAAGAAACAAGGCCTGCACGATATGATAAGTGAGAGTCTGGTGGTAACAACCAAAGAGGATGAAATTATCAGCAATCATTCCAAAATCGGCCTAAAATAGGAGAATACTGATATGCATTGCCTTTAATCTAGCTCTGGAATTATGGGTTCACGGAATTATGGGATTTATACATCCGGTCCGGTTAATTTCCCTATCGTTGATATATTTACCCCATTTCCTCATCCTTGAAGATTTAATCCTGAGATTCAACTTGAGAGATTATCATGTCCTTTTATGTGGCTTTGTGTATTGAATGATTCAGGAAACATTCAATACAGGTAGCGTTTTTGATGAAGCGTTTGTGTTGGGAGTAAACCCTGTGTTAATTTTCATGGCCAATGTTTTGTGGTGGGGAATTTTGCAGAGCGTTTTTGCTTACTATTTCGCAAATACAATAGTGAAACGTAATGACAGTCAAACTGAAAAAATGGGGAAATGGGGTTGGATTCTGGCTATTGGAATAAATGCTTTCTTCTTTTCAGTTCTGGCGCTTGAAAGCAATCTCCCTGGCGGAACCAGAACAGGATATTTGGCAAGTGTGATATTGATCCTCAGCGCAATAGTGCTACTTATCGCACTGAAAAACCAAAAAACGAAATGGAAATTAAACGCATCCGTTTTGTGGACCGATTGATAAGGATTCAATTCAAGATATGCATAGTGATGTGGATAATGAACACAGCTTTATTGGGTAGTATTGCTGAACTTATGTTCGTTGCTTGGGCTGTGTTTACCGGGATAGCCTACCTGATATTCACATTAAAAGGGCATCGCTTCATTGGGAAGGTTGAACCTTTGGAATTATCGACTCAATCCAGCTCATAATAGGGACCAATCAATAGAGAGTTTTCTTTACTCCCATTCCTGCACTGTCACTACCTGCTGCATAGCATCCGCCCCGCCCGGACCTTCAACGGTAAGACTGACTGTATAGGTCCCTGCCGCGTTGTATGTATGGGTAGGACTCTGAACATCACTAGTGGTCCCATCGCCAAAATTCCAAGTCCAACTGGCAATACTCCCGGTGGATCGATCAGTAAGCGTTTCAGGGTGACCGACAAACGTTTCTGCGTGAGCGAAAAACTCCGCAACCGGTGGTGCTTCCATCACCTGAACATAGCCTACTTTTTCCTCAGTCGACATCCCTCCACTTTCACTGACAATGTTCAAAATCACTGCGTAATTGCCAGCTGAATTATAAGTGTGAATTGGATTCTGTTCTTCGCTTATACTTCCATCACCAAAATGCCAGCCCCATAGCTTGATGTCTCCTTCAGACTGGTCAGTGAACTGAACTTCAAGCGGTTTATAGCCAATAATGGGCTGAGCGACAAAGTCCGCATCGATAACCTTAATGAAATCCTCAATCACTTCAGTATCCGATCCGTCAGGGCCATTAACTGTCAATGTAACTGTATAATTACCAGCTTGTTCATAAGTGTTAAGGGGTTCCTGCAAAATGCTGGTGCCACCATCACCGAAATCCCAGGACCAACTATCGATCGTTCTTATGGAAAGGTCTCTAAACTTAACCGTAAGAGGAGTAGCTCCGGCAGTTGGTTGCGCGGCGAATATCGCTGTCGGGGGATGAGGACGAACCGTAAACGTCTGAGTTACCGGAGCCAGCCAAATTCCATCGCTATCTCGAACCTCAAACACCACCGTGTAAGTACCGGCTTCTTCGGTCACCGCAGATGTTTTGAACGATTTTTTATACGCGATTGGTCCGTGGCCATCAATACTCCATCGATACTCTTTGATCTGACCCGGTATATCGCTTCCAGTTCCTTCAAAACTAACCGTATCGTGCAAAAGAGCTGGATTCGGAATGATGCTCTCAATTACCGCCTCCGGTGCACTTGGTGTAGGTTCAGGAGTTTGTGTGGGTGTTTCTTCTGGTGTGAGAGTCGGAGTGGGGGTTGGTGTCGGCGTTGGTGTTGATGGAGTATCGGAACCATCGGCACAGGCGACTGCAAATATGAGAACTGCCAGCAATAGAATCAGAAGAACTCTCATCGCTTTCCCCCACTAGGTAATTTTGATCCCGCTCGGGTTTGACCGAATTATATGCTTTTGCCCCCATCAATGCAAGATATTCTGGCCCCAATTTCTTGCAACCGTCGGCACAACAACATATAATCCCGATTAGCAAACCATATTCGAAGGACTCGATGATAAACAACGATACTGCCAAAAACGAGTTACGTTTGGTTCGCCAAGCCAAAGCAGGCGATAGAGAGGCTTTCGGACAGCTCATGGAAAACCATGCAGTGCGAGCCTATCGGATCGCCTTTTCCATTCTGCAAAACCAGAGCGAAGCAGAGGACGCTGTACAGGAAGCCTTCATCACCGCTTTCAAATCCATCAAAAAGCTGGAAAAGGAAGCGTCTTTCGGATCGTGGCTCAGTCGCGTTGTTACCACACGAGTCTATGATCTTGCCCGCCAGAAGCAGCGAGGGAAAAAGATCATCGAGAGCGAAACGGCGGCGCTCAAGTTAGAAATCGCCCGATCATCAGGTAATCCCACGAATGGAACAACCGATCTGAGTCTTGACCTTAAAGAAGCGATTACCAAACTACCCGAGCTGCACCGGGCGGCTGTCATGTTACGTTACACAGAAGACGCATCTACCGACGATATAGCCAAAGTTTTGGGCCGGCCAGCAGGAACCATTAGAAGGGTACTGAGCGAATCATACCACTTGCTACGTCTTTATTTAAAGGGAGATGATACCCATGAAGTGTAGTAAGGTACGGGAAAGACTTTTCGAATACATCGATGGAACGCTCAGCAAAAGCGAACTGGGTGATATCGAGGAACATCTTCGAAGCTGCCCGGATTGCCAGCTTGAATTAGCGCAAGTAAAAGGATTCGATGCAAGATTGAAATTGGAAGTCCCTGCATATCTGGAAAGCATCGAACCCTCGCCGGCTTTCCTGAACAGATTGAAACGGCTGGACTTGGAACCCACTCCAATCAAAAATCAGAGCATCTTGGATACGCTTCTTGCTTTATTCCAACAGCATCGCGTAGCGTGGGGAACTGGCCTTGCCGTATGCTTGATCATTGCTTTAGCCTTTGCCATCCCCACAATCACGTTCGACGATGAAGACAAAGACACAACAATCGCAGAGCAAATGACTGCCGAGCCCGAAGCTGCCCGGGAAGAAATGATGGAAGAACCAGGAATCACCGGTCCAACATTTGATGAAATGGGTAAATCAGCTGGTGACGGAGGAGCGGTGAACACAACTCCCCTGCCAACTGAGAGCCTTCCCAACTATCTATCCTCACAGGATGGCACTGAAATGGCAGTTACGGGAATCGACGCAGAAGCTACACCTCCACCGGTGCCAGAACCAGCGCCTACTCCGGCAATTCCAGAAGCGACAGATGATTACGATACTGGTGATACAGCAGCTCCCGTTATTTTGGGCACCACTCAAACGGAAGAAGAAGCTATCAGTTTGGCTCTGGAAGATCCAGACGTTGAAGCCATTTTAGAAGATAACGATATTCTCAGTATCGAAGTGCGATACGATTTCAGCGAAGAGGAATATACTTGCAGTCTATACACGGTCGCGATAGAGCTAGGTGAAACTGACCCGCCCGAAAGTATTTTATACGTTTGCGTGGATACTGAAACAGGCACAGCCGAATTGTATCAACCGGATGAATAAACGAAGTAATTGAAAGACTGTCACTGATTCGAATGAACTGCTGGGCTCGGACTACAATCGCAGTAACTTTTCGCCTTGACCACGCCGCTGATCTTGGCGCCAACCACTTCTTAGACGAGAATGGCATTGTATCGAAAAGGCCGAAGCTCGATTTCCTTCTGGAGATGGTGAAGGAACTACTGGCTCAAGGAGTACCGATTCAAGGTGTTGGTATTCAGGGGCACCGCGTTTGGAGGGCACACGAGAATAATGATTCGGGTTGCTTTCGCTTCGCGAAAGAACATCCCCATTCCTTAGCCATTCCCAAATCTCTGGGTTATTCCTGGTTATCCCTTCCGTGAGCTCCGGGGAATTCCAAAATCATCCGGCAAGATCGATAACCATTTGACCTTTTTGCCTGACACCCTGTTTGAGACACAAGGTCAATTAAATACCGATCAAAGCCCCATGTTGATAACAGGTGCCTGGTAGTCTCCCTCTTCTGTGTCCAACGATCCTGGCAGAGTTTTTACAACAAGATCATATAATGTTTCGGCATCTGTGGCTACCACGTTTTCAAGTGACAACGAACTCTTTCCATCGGAATTGTCAGTGAAGCTGATCTCTACAACGTCTCCGGAGCCACTCATTCCCATTGCATCGATGAAGCCAATGATCACTCGGCCAGGTGATTCCACCTCATAATCGACTTGCCCATTTTCTCCCAGACTGCCGAGTGTTACGTCTGCTACTTCAATGATTGATGAATCGTAAACCAATTCGATATGAAGAGCGCCCACCCCATCGGCGTTGTTGACTCGAACCGGAATGATGTTTTCTCCTCCCTCATCATCATCTGATCCACAACCGCAACCCGGAATGAAAACAACGGCTACTATTACAGCAACTATGATTATGGCTAATGTCTTTTTTAACATCTCTTATCCTCCCATCCTTGCAATGCCTGCTATCTGCCTCGTACTGCAATGGATAGTATCCGTCGTGCATCTTCAGCCGTGACCTTTCCATTCTTGTCTATATCCAGAATCAGGTCCTCTGCGAGCAGATTTACGGACATCCTTAGCGCCGCCAGTGCATCGAGTTCAGTAAGAACTCCGTCACCGTTACTGTCTCCCACAATGCGATCGCTATCTATGGTTACCGATCCATTGACTGTTTGAAGCGTGATCGGATTCCCTGAAGAATCCGTTGCTTCCACTCCTGAGATGGTAAGATGTGTTTTGCTCCCGGCACTTCCAACGGCATCACACACAATATATCCGATTGGTCCCGTTCCACTGACACCATTTACGGTGGCAAATCCAAAGCGGATGATACCGGTTTCATTTGGATTGGCCACAAACGATATTCCGGAAAGAAGCGACCCTTTATCAACCCTGTCTATGTTGATCACACTGGAATCATAAGTAACATCGAAATTCAAGCTCCCTATATCCTCAACGTTTCCCATTCTGACAGGAACCGAAACCGTACCGCCGGGAATGACGGTTCGTGATTCACCCACAAGTCCGGCTGTTCCCCCCAACGTGGTATCTGTGGGTGAAGGGGTACCATCCGGATCTGAATCCTCTGCTGCTGGCATCGTTTCGATCTCATCCCAAAACTCCTTCAATGCAGCTTCTGCGTCAAATGACGACACCGGACCTATTGTTCCGTCTTCGGCAACTTCGACCATTTCCCCCTCACTTAGTGTGGCTTCCTCGCCTTTCTCCGTCATGACATCAGGAGAACCCTCAAATGTATATACCTTAAAACCCTCTCCAGTGTTATCAATTCTTAACAGAGACCTGATTCTGATCATGTCTCGAAATTCGATTTGAGACAAAGGGTCCGCCGTTTTGGATACTGCAATATATTGAACCACAGGTTTCAAAACAGCAACTTTAGGCACAGCAAAAGCTACAAGGTCCACCCCTTTGCCTACGATCCATTTTACAAACGCGGGTGCCGCTGCCTCTATGGCTGTTGCAACAGCAGTGGGAAACTTTGAGCGTGTTGCATTAGGGGCTATAGTTAGATAAGCATTCCTAATATCCGACGTTACTTGATGTCCAGGCTCTCCAGTTACTATTGTAGAGCGTATATTCATGATGGCCTGGTCGCCATTTATCCAGAAAATTTCAAGTCCGGCGCCGCCATCGATATTAATGACATCCCCAGGCATGAGCAGGAAACCATCTTCTACAACCCGCCAAGGGAATTTCGGATTGGTCTCATCTCTTTTCACTCTTGCTGTTCCCTCTATATCGGTATTGTTCCAGCCGTCCTCTCTCCCCTCTCCGTAAATCCTTAGAATTTTGGCCAGGGCTTCGAATTCAACGTCCACCCTGGTTTGAGGCGTTATGTATTTAGTTTCGGGATCTAAAACACCGGCAATTATGGTGCCTGAGATTTTGCCTCCCTCTTCATCAAGTCCCCATATTACTGTTCTCTGGCCTTTAAGTTCCTCCGAGAATTTCAATATGTCAATACTCGGATGTTGCAGGTAATTGAACGTCGCCTTTCCACTGGAATCAGTATATGTCCATCCTAGGTATTTTCTCTCAAGCGGCTCCCCATCTATTTCGCCCGGGGGTTTGTTTTCAAGGTTGGGAACAGGACTCAAGACTTCATAGAGGTTTTTTCCAGGCACTGTTGTGCTTGGAGTTTCTTTGTCGACAAAGAAGACAACAACTTCGCCTTTCATGGGATTTCCATCCTGATCCTTCACAGTAGCTACAAGGTCTCCTGCAGGTGCTACCTCGAAAGACCCAGGCCTGGCATAAAGAAACGGATGAAAGTGCTCAAGGGTTATGGATTTTATTTTGTTGGGGGCACTGGCACTTCTCGGTATAGCACGTCGCTGTGCTTGCTCCAAGAGGGACGCCTTAAGCTTTTGGATCTGTGCGGCTGCATTTGCGATTTTAGGAACTGTCTCCCATTTTATTTCTTCTGCCACAAATGCCCACTTGTCTTCACTCCAAACAGCATTGCTCCAGTGACCACTGGGAATGCGTAGATTATCACATGGTAATACCTCACACCATTGGACCAACAAACTAACAAATAGTTCGGGATTATTGAAATTATCATACGAAACAACATACGTGCAAACGGCCTGGTGTATCCCCTCTTCTGTCACGGTAATATGTCCCGAATTTTCAGGTCTCCAGTCGAGACTTATGTCACCAAGTTTTGACGGGCAATCTAAATACTCATCTTCAGCAGAAACCGAATCCACCGGAATTAACGTACTAGCTACAATACAGACAATCAAAAGCAGCACTAACATGTGTTTTTTCATAGTCATACCTCCTATTGGAAACTATGATAGGGTTCGCGTTTGCTGGCTCAACAGGACTCTTGTTTACCGCAAGAACTCTCGAGCAACTTGTAGCCTTGTAATGAAAAACAATGGGTGAGTACTAAAACAGCCAGTTGTTATGATCCAATATTGATCACCGGCGCTGTACTGGTATCATCATCTGTATCCAGAGAACCTGCTGATGTTTGCACTACCAAGTCATATAATGTTTCGGCATCTGTGGCTACCACGTTTTCAAGTGACAACGAACTCTTTCCATCGGAATTGTCAGTGAAGCTGATCTCTACAACGTCTCCGGAGCCACTCATTCCCATTGCATCGATGAAGCCAATGATCACTCGGCCAGGTGATTCCACCTCATAATCGACTTGCCCATTTTCTCCCAGACTGCCGAGTGTTACGTCTGCTACTTCAATGATTGATGAATCGTAAACCAATTCGATATGAAGAGCGCCCACCCCATCGGCGTTGTTGACTCGAACCGGAATGATGTTTTCTCCTCCCTCATCATCATCTGATCCACAACCGCAACCCGGAATGAAAACAACGGCTACTATTACAGCAACTATGATTATGGCTAATGTCTTTTTTAACATCTCTTATCCTCCCATTCTTGCAATGCCTGCTATCTGCCTCGTACTGCAATGGATAGTATCCGTCGTGCATCTTCAGCCGTGACCTTTTCATTCTTGTCTATATCCAGAATCAGGTCCTCTGCGAGCAGATTTACTGACATTCTAAGTGCCGCTAGTGCATCGAGTTCAGTGAGAACTCCATCACCGTTACTATCTCCAATAACGCGATCGCTATCTATGGTTACCGATCCATTGACTGTTTGAAGCGTGATCGGATTCCCTGAAGAATCCGTTGCTTCCACTCCTGAAATGGTAAGACGTGTGCTATTGCCTGCACTTCCAACTGCACTACATACAATATATCCGATTGGTCCCGTTCCACTGACACCATTTACGGTGGCAAATCCAAAGCGGATAATACCGGTTTCATTTTGATTAGCCACAAACGATACTCCGGAAAGAAGAGACCCTTTATCAATCCGGTCGGTGCTAACCACACTGGGATCATAGGTGATATTGAAATTCAAGCTCCCTACGTCCCTAACGTTTTGAAGTCTGACAGGGACCGAAACCGTACCACCGGGAATGACGGTTCGTGATTCAACCACCAGACTCGCTGCTGCCCCACCGGAGGTCTGACACCCGTCGACCCCTACGCTGGTACCTACAGGTGTATTGGGACATTGATCTGAACTATCAGGAATTCCGTCATTATCCGAATCAGTATCAGTACCAGAGGTGGGGCAACCATTACTTCCAACCGTATCACCTGAAGGAGTATTCGGGCATTGGTCCTGATTGTCAGGCACTCCATCGCCATCAGTATCACCGGTTCCTGTCGGTAAAGGTTCAAGCGATATATTTGCGGTAGCATTACCACCGGCAACAAGATCCGCCGTAGTTGATCCATTAATATAACCAGGTAGAGATGCTGATACAACTACTAATCCCGCAGGGACTCGAGACAAAGTATACGCACCACTGGAATTGGTCTGCGTATCAGCAGTGCCACCTGCTGATACCTTCGCATTCCTTAGAGGTTGTCCGGTCTGTGCATCCTTAACCGTGCCGGTAATCATACCAGTATAGGATGAAGTTGAAAGATCGGGGTTAATGAGCAACCGGACAAAGTCAACAGCATAACCATCTCCAGTGCCAGTAGTTGGGTCGTCGATATAGATGGAAAGATTTCCACTGGAAAACAGATATAGATACTCTGAAGGTACCTGAAGGGATATCAGTTTCCCGATCGGACCGGTCTGGCTAAGGGCATTAATAGCACTTTCGATGAACGGGGCTCTAGTTCCGTTGAGTTCTACCTGGAATTGTGATCCCCATACCGGAACCTGGAAATCATCTACAAACATCTGGATGATGGCCGAATTTATGCTCACGCCGGGGCAATTGAAGCTGGTACTGATAATCTGGGGTAGATTATCCGGCCTTGAAGTTCTGGAATAACCATCCTGCACTCGACCATCGTTGCTGGTCCCAAGCATTATCCGATCAGTGCCAGGGGCATCTGTTGGATCTATATCCCACGGATAGGGATGTACCGGGGTTGAGTTACCAGAGAACACATCAAAACCTGGCGGCCATCCAAATCCAAGATTATCGATATCTCCGATCAGGACAATGCAATCGGCCTCTGGTGAGTTAGTAGTAACGTTAGGAATCCCGGCACCATTTGAGCCGGGCGTGGGTGTTGATACTGGAGATCCAATCCTGGTTCCAGTCCAGTTATCCCAGCCACCTGTGGAGTCGTATCGCCACCGCCCCGTGAATGAGTTACAGTCGGACGACATGGTGAACTCGAAGTCTCCGGCATCGTTAGGCGGGCTGTGGGATGGAGCTTCAGACCAGGTTCCTGTTAAGACACTACCGCTAGCAGTACCGGTGATTCTGCCGTCTTGATGCCCGTAAGTTCCGGTGACCTGGTTTCCTGTTTGAACCAAATCCATCATTCCCCAGCTTGTATCCCAGGTACCTGTCCAGTTGCAGGCGGTCGATTCGGCAGCACCACAAGGAATTTCCTGAGCCTCGTAAGTCCATGCGACATAGCAACAGGGAACAGCTCGCCATCCCGCAACCAAAGTCCAAGTAGCTCCTGGTCCTGGATAAAAGGGAGCGCCTTTTGCTACAACATCCAGAGTCCATGTTTTGGAATTCTCACCGGTGAAATTTTGATCCCATGGTGAATAGAGAAACTGGTTACCGGCATACATACCTTCTGGTAATTCAATCCCGATTCCTGGGTCGTCTGAATAGTAATGAAACTGTTGAGAAGCTCTTGGGCCTTCAGTAAATTCGGTAACACGATGTGTAAAGTTTGCTATAAGGTTATAAGATTGGCCGGGGACAAGTTCAAGTGGCGGAGCCTCAAAACTACAGTCGATGTTGACATCCCATGCCAGTCCTCGGTCCCATTGCCTGGTATGCACACCAAATTTTGTCTCACTCACATCATAAAGGTCAAACTTCCCATCATAGCGGGCATCCGTGTAATAACCAGGGGTATATCCCCCACCACGAAACTCCGTTAGCTCATTATTTGGATTGACGGATGTATCAACAAGAACCCATTTTATGCATGGTATCTCTGCATCTTCAGCCAGTGAAGTCATCGGGAACAGGCTGACCAGAAAGATAGTCATAAAAATTACAGATAATCCTGTGGTTCTCAATCTGTTCATGTTCTTAACCCCCTTATACAAATAAGCAGGTTATTTATAGCATATTTAAACTTTATTGACAACCGAAAAGACCGGTTCTTCGGCTAATACCCCACACCTACAAATTTGCCAGCAGATCGCCAAGGTAGAACTAGCTTTTCTCGGTGTGAATGCGCTCGATATCCGATCTGTTTTTCAGACGTGAACCTCACTGAGACAGTAAGATAATCAAGATTGTTCTTCCATCAGGTTCGTCTCGATTACGGTACCAAGCGCAATATCAATCTTGAGCGTTTTGATCTCAAATGGTTGCATGGCAATGGTCTTACGTATGGGTTTACCTGCCCCTATTCGTAGCTGGGTTTTCTGTTTCTGACCTGTGGGCTCAAATAGGCGGAGAATCCAGCATTGACCATCAAGCGCTTGCTTAACAGTTGTGATTTGAACCCGGTTATTCGATAAAGTTACGAAAGCTTTTGGCCGAACTCCCTGCCCTGAAGGGCTGAACCATTGAGCCATAGACTTTTCATTCTGCACCTGGGCTTCCCGGGCAATTGCACCCATTCGCTCTTCTACTGATCCGGCGTTAAACCAGAAGTTGAACACTCGCTCACCCTAGTCAATGCGGGGACGGAACATGTCGTCTGGCAAGTATGGCCAGTCACCCAGCGGATGAGCAGCGTAGGTAGGTGAACGCAAAAGGTTAATGCGCATCTCGCGCTTTAATTTTTCACTATCAAAAGCCCCACCTGTCTACCACCAGCGCACATAAGGCCAATACTCGACCGGCGGATCGCTCCAGAGAGCTTCGTCGAAGTCCATCTCCGAGGGAGAAGCTGTAGCAGTTTCGGTATCGCCATCACCACAACCCAGTGCGGTGATCATAGTAAGATATAATACAGTCAGCAATATATCAAAAAGGACATAATTTGCGCCTTTTTTGGCCATCCGATTTCCTCCCAAGCTCATTCACCACCAAAAAGGCATATTGTTCAGAATAGTACAAGAGAGGACTAAAAAGGGCAAGGACTTGAAGACTTCCTTTCCTCCCGTTATGATTTAGGGCAAGAGAGGTATACTGAATGCTCACATACTATGCGTTTAAGATCGCACAATATACGGTAGCCTACCTCCCCAACAGGATTGGCTACTTCTTTTCACGCTTGGTAGCGGATTTGATTTATCTATTATCTCCGAAAACCGGAGCAAACGTATCGGATAACATGAAACATGTTTTGGGATCGGATGCGGATGATGCCACAATCAAAAAGGCAACAAGAGGCGTTATAAGGAGTGTAGTCAGGAATTACTTTGGGATGATAAAACTACCACGAACCAAATACGGCGACATCGAGAACCGTGCTGTGTTGCATGGATTTCACAATCTAGAGGAAGCCCTTGCCAGGGGGAAAGGGGTGATTTTAGCGACAGCACACCTCGGTAGTTTCGATGCAGCTGTGCAAATACTCGCAGCAAAATCAGTGAAAACAACCATTCTTGTCGAACCTCTCGAGCCCCCGGCTTTGCTCAAACACGTCATCTGGCTCAGGGAAAGTATGGGGTTGAGCTGTCTGCCGGCTCAACTGAGTTCTCTCAGAGGAATGATACGCCGTCTGCATCGGGGGGAAACCATATTGATCACTTGTGACCGAGATTTTACCAACGATGGTGTGAAAATGGATTTCTTTGGTGCAGAGACCAGCATTCCTGACGGTGCAGTGCGAATAGCGATGAAAACCGGCGCCGCTGTTGTACCTGCGTTTAACCTACTTCGAGAAGATGGCAAGTACGACATATTCTGGGAACCTGCCATTGACCTTTTACCCGAAGGCGACGGAACGGTGGAAAAGAATGTAGAGCAAGTTACTCGAGTGGTGGAGAAATATATCAAGAGTGCTCCTGATCAATGGGTGGTCACCAGCCCCATCTGGGCAAACAGAAATAATCCAAGACAATCAAGGGAGTAGTATCCAACACACAATATTTACAGACAGAAAGCCCATTGTCATTGGAATGCCATTGATCATTCAGTTTATTCATGTTCTGATAAAGTAGGAGGTACCAACATGAACAAACTGGTTCTATTGGCGATGGGAATACTAATCGCAATGGCGCTCCTCGGATGTTCGGGTAATGACACCGGCAATGGGTCAACACCGAACGAATCCAAAACACCTGGTAGTGGGAGTACAATCACTCCCGTCTCCAAAGCAGAATACCCCAAAATCGCCAGCTGGCTAGCCAAGAAGAATGAGATTATTGCCAGCGGAAAACCTTTCGATCTGATCATGACGGGATTTGTGATGCCTGACGAGGTCGAGAAAATTAAATCACAAAACCCCAACGCCATACTGCTTGCCGGACTCTCCGCGAACTGGATTTGGGATAATCCGGACTGGATGGACTTCTTGACAACTGTTGCCAGTTACGGAAGCGACAAAACGTATGAGATAACCGATGAGATGTATTTGAGAAACCCCGATGGGAGCAGATGTCCTTTCGGTTGGGCTTCTGACACTTGGGGCCAGGAAGAAATATATGCGATGGACCCCCGAAATCCCGATTGGGTTGAACTTATCACGTCGTTTTACAAAACGACTCTCGAACAACCGCAACACGACGGCATTATTGTAGATATGGTCGTTGAGAAACAGTGGTGGTGCCCGGATGCAATTAGCAATCAAGAATGGCTGGATGCAACCAAATCTATCATGAGCAAGGTGCAACAGCTGAATACAAAAAACAAACTGATTATTTTCAATGCGGGTAAGAATTTATGCGATATTGACGAGTACAGCCAGTATTTTGACGGCTACCTGATGGAAAACTTCATGGGGGATCAGCTCAAAGCTACATTTGATGAAGGATTAAAGGCCGCCGATGGTGATTACATTGTTATTTACGCCGTTGATACAGGCGATACCGGCATCAAGGATATGAACAAGATGAGGTTGGGTTTGACACTGAGCCTTCTAAACGACAATACCTACTTCGCCTATGACTTCGGGCCACGAGATCACGGTCAGGCATGGTGGTTCCCGGAATATGATGCCGACCTGGGCAATCCTCTAGGAGCTTACTATGAGAAAGACAATGCCTACTGGCGCGAATTCGAAAACGGTATGGTTGTTTCTTCTCCGCATACAGACGTAACGGTCAACTTTGATACTATTCATACTGATGTGACAACAGGCGAACAATCACAGACATTCGAAGTTGGACCAGATGACGGGCGGATTTTCATTATAGCTGGCTGACGAAACAAAGGTAGAGGCGATTATGATTAAGAAATTGCTGGCCCTGTTGTTACTACTATTTCTTATAACCAGCCTGTTGATGGCTTGTGATAACGATGAGAAGGTTGATGATCAGCCAAAGGCGACGGAAGCAACAGATAACCAACCCCAATCAATAGGAATAATGAAAGGTGTAAACCTCGCTCCCAAAAGCTGGGACGATGACGATTACCTGGATTTCATTGAGAAAGCAAAACAAACCGGTGAGATTGTGACGTGGGCTGGCGACTGGGACGAACTGGGACGTGAGGAAGGCGGTGCAGCGAACTTTTTGATGAGCATGGCATCACAATATGATTTCACTCCAGTGGTCCTGGCCCAATTCTTCACGCAACACACCGGTCAACTTGTCCGGCCACTAAATGCGGAGAACAAGCAACACTACAGGGAAATCGCCGCATCCTTTGCCAAAAAATACAAACCGGAATATCTTGGGGTAATATCTTAAAAAAGCCACCGAAATATGAGAGAATGGTGGTATGGCATACAAAAGAAGTTGTCCAAGATGCGGAAATATAAAGAGTTGGGCAGTAAGGAGAGATAAGAGGAAATGCTCTGC
>Ga0233431_1002605_pt1 | contig 24689 bp, 19 predicted proteins | sample SI_118_April2016_FD_179867 | JGI IMG/M metagenome (GOLD analysis project Ga0233431, IMG submission 179867) | Seawater microbial communities from Saanich Inlet, British Columbia, Canada - SI_118_April2016_200_MG | ecosystem: Environmental > Aquatic > Marine > Inlet | place: Canada: British...
TTATATAAGATCAGCTATATATATTGATGAGCGGTGGCTGGCATACATATTGAAGTTATATGTATACCGAACAGTCACATCATCGTCGAGAAATCAGAAGAAAAACCATCTACTGGTTTTTGATCAATATGGGAATCGTATGACTGTTTTTTTCAAATCGGTTTCAACCAGAAATTTTAAATCAGATATACAGCGAAACAAAATGAAGATAGATGTTGTGTTTTATATGTCGGGTTTTGAGAAAAAGCAGGCACTTTTTGAACAAAAAGTGATCTCGTCAATACCCCGGAACAGCAGAAAAATATGTAAGTCTCTGGACGAGTTATCATCTGTTTTAAGGCGCTCAATGGTCGGCCAGTATATTTGTGTCGTTGTGGCGGGAAAGAAACAGGACCTTCTGGATCTTTTTTCAGTTCAAGAGCTGCTGAAGAATTCAAAGCTTATCTTGATTATGCCGGACAATTCAAATGATATCATTGAAATAGGCCATGCGTTTTACCCCAGGTTTTTGGATTCAATTAACGGTAATTACCTGAATATTGCTGCAGTTCTGAAAAAAATGGCACATATCGGACCAGCAGAAGCGGCTTTGGAGACCAAACCAGATATTCATTAAGGCATGAGGTACGAACGGGCCTAGCTCAAATCACATGAAATAACATCGAATGGTTTATTTGATTATGTTAAGCATAACGCTAAAAACCAGAATCTCAAGGTTTCTTTCCCTGACCAGAATGTTCGGCACCACAGTGTCAAAAATTGACAAGCGAACGTCAACTGATAAAGAGTCCAGCGATGAGTCTGTCTCAACTGTTACGGAAACTGAACCTGAAGCAGTCGCACCAATGGATGAAACCCCTTCTGAACTGGATGTCTGGGAAGCCGTTGGGACTGAAAAACTGACCAGATGGCAATCAACTTTATCACTGTTATCGACTGACCTGACTGGATTGTCTCAATCAACAGAAAAAGAGTTTCTGTATTTGGGTGACAGATTAAACCATATCAACAGTGTTAACAGTCAGAACGCAGATCTGGCGGCAAGAGTGGTTGATAACCTGCACAAGGGAAAAGGAGCAGATCTAGATCTGTTGACGGGTTTGCTGAATAATGGTTTTGAAAAAGCGGACAGGGCAGAAGTCTCTCTTTCCGAGTTGTCTTCGGAACTGGAAGAAATGGTCAAAAGAATTAAAGAAATTGTTATCTTGAAAGAGATGTTGGACCGAACATATAGATCTTTGCGTATGGTCAGGGTGATGATCCATATCGAAACGGAGAATGCAGGTTATAAGGAATATCATACAGTTGCGGAAGCCTTAAATAGGCTTGAAGATCTTATTACCCAGAACGCTGAAAAAATCCATCAATCAGCCGAGGAAACAAATAAACTTATTCTAGGGATGCTGACCCAGTTGAATTCGGATCAACACGACAGACAGCGACCGTTAAAAGCGGAACAAAACTCTATCCTGAACCTGATGGCAATTATATCCGAAGAAATATCGATCAGTACCAATACCAGTCAGCAGATGGGGGATCACACCACAGCGCTTTCCAAGGAGATTTTTGAAATCGTGACAAACCTTCAGTTTCATGACAACTACCGCCAAAGACTTGAACATATCAGTCATACATTGCAGGAAATACAATCAAGGATACCAGAGCCGGGGGGTGATCTAAGGGAAGAATTGGCACAATTGAAACCCTGGGGAACAACCGTTATCAACTTACAGGTAGCACAACTGGAAAATCTTAAGACCGAAAATATCAGCGTTTCTGGAAAGCTGTCCAAGTCTTTTGAAAACATTCAGGAAATATTGAAAGCCCAGTCGGAGACAGCTGACTGCATCATTCCAACCATGGAGTCTTTGGATCACCATGTCGGCGAACTCGACCAGGTATTGAAAAATTTTTACACCCAACTGGGCGCTTATGAAAAAGCCAATAGTGAAATGATAGCGTCGACAGATTATCTGAGTAGTCATATTAGCGGAATTACTCAAATCAGCGCCCTGATAGAGACCAATGAATTGAATCTCAGACTCCTGGCGCTGAATTCCATGATCAAGGCGGCTCGAATTGGACGTCATGGGAAACCGTTGGCTGTTTTATCCCGTGAAATCAACACGATTTCCCAGTCTGTTCAGCAACAAATTTCAGACAGAAAAGAGATCATGAAGGCCATACAGGGTGGATCGACGCATATCAGCTCAACTCTCCTGGAAAACCTTAGAACCAGCATGAATTCGATGAATGAAACGTTTGATCAGACAGGTGATTATATTCTGAAACTGCTGGAAAAAGACGAAAAGGCCTCCGATTGCTCTCAAGTGTCAAAACAGCTTAAAGCCGATTTTTCGGATCTGATGGAGAAGTTGCAGGTTGGCCAGACCATAGACAACGCATTGGATAAAATTATCCAGGAACTGCGTCATACCGCCGGGGAATTTGAAAGCCTGTTACCCGAACCCGAAAACGCTGAGAGTGAGAATGGTTTAGATCTTCAGGCGTTGATCAGTCAATACACCGTTCAGTCAGAGCGGGATATTCACCAGGCAACAGTCAGTAGTGATTCACCGTCACAGGATGAAGTGAGCCAGGATGATGAAGGGGATCTAACCGACGAAGACCTGGGGGATAATTTTGAGCTTTTTTAAGCAGAAACCAATTGTGAGTTTTAATTTTATCAATCTGGAAGGGATGAAGATGGCTTTTCTTTTATGTGGTTGCAGGTTGTCTACTTTTATTAGACATAAGACCCCCTGTCACATGGGAATTGGCCTGATGCATGCCCCTTTCAAATCTTCTTTGTTGCAGAAATTATTGGACAAAGTTTTAAATCAAAGTGGTTGGCACATTTGTTGTAGAAGTAGGGACCTAAATGATCAGCATACAGATTGCTGGTCATCAGGTGTTCGTTTTTTAATTCATGAACACTGCCCGGCAGATCTGTCAGACAGAAAAATAGTTCTCTTTTATTTTAATTTAATCAATTGAAACATCAACATGGAACCAAACTTAACCATTGATGAGTCTTCCAGCACAGCCGAATTGAAACTGAGCGGAGAACTGTCCATTCAGCATGCTGCTGAACTGAAGGATCTCTTAACCCGGGCACTGGATCAATCAGACACCTGCAGACTGGATTTGAATGAAGTGCAGGCCTTTGATCTATCTTCTATCCAGCTTCTTTACGCTTTTTATCTGGCAGCAAAGCGGTTGAACAAGGAGGTATCACTCAAAGCCGGGTCTCCCGAAATTTTTAACCATGCAGTGGAAAATGCCGGATACGCCTGGCAAAAATGGTTTGAGTTCGGCCAGGGGTAGATTCAACCTGTTTCAGCTATTGGAAAAACTATAAAAATTAAATTGTTGAGGATTCAAGGATATGGATGCAGCACAATCTTTAAATGAATCGGATTTTAACCGACTGAGTCGTTTTATCGAGTCGGAGTATGGCATCAAAATGCCGTCTGTTAAAAAAACCATGCTGGAATCTCGCCTTCTGAAACGATTGCGGAAACTCCAGATACCAGACTACAAGCAATACTGTGACTACCTTTTCAGCCCTGAAGGCCGGAAAGAGGAAATTCCTAATTTTATCAATAAAGTGACGACCAATAAGACCGATTTTTTTAGAGAGCCAGACCACTTTACATATCTTTCTCAGTTTATTCTTCCCAAGCTGTTGAGTCGGCCGGGAAGCTCAAACCGCCACTTAAAGATATGGAGTGCCGGTTGTTCTTCCGGGGAGGAGGCCTACACGTTGGCCATGGTCATCAGTGAATACATGGAAAAGAATCCAAATTCGGCCGCCAACTTTTCGATTCTGGCAACGGATATCTCGGAAGATGTACTGTCCATGGGTAGAAAGGCGGTCTACGATTCATCCAGAATTGAACCCATCCCCATTAGCCTGAGAAAAAAATATCTGCTGAAAAGCAGGGACCGCAGTAGTTCAATTGTTAAAATGGCACCAGAGATCAGAAAGCGGGTTACTTTCAGAAAATTAAACTTGATGGATAGAGACTTTGGGATGAAAGAGGATATCCACATTGTTTTTTGCAGAAATGTCATTATCTATTTCAACAAGGAAACCCAGGAGTCCATCCTGAATAAGATCATCAAAAATCTGGTTCCCCAGGGGTATTTATTCCAGGGACATTCTGAATCTGTGCAGGGGATGAGCCTTCCACTCAAACCGATTCACCCGACCATTTTTAAAAAAGCCCAGTAAGATAAAACTATCTGAAATGATATAGAATCATGGATAAAATCAAAGTGCTGATTGTTGATGACTCGGCAGTCGTTAGACAGGCCCTGGAGCGAACCCTTTCATCTGACAAAGAAATTGAGGTGATCGGCTCGGCCTCTGATCCTTATATTGCTGCGAAAAAAATGCAGCAGGTGAGGCCGGATGTCATCACCCTGGATGTTGAAATGCCGCGGATGGATGGGATTACGTTTCTCCAAAAACTCATGGCCCAGCATCCGATCCCGGTGGTTATCTGTTCCAGCCTGGCTGACAAAGGCTCAGAAACGGGAATTAAAGCGCTGGAATTGGGCGCTGTTGACATCATTCACAAACCACAGCTGGGGACCAAGCAATTTCTGGAAGAGTCAAGGATATTGATCTGTGATGTGGTCAAAGCGGCCGCCCAGACCAAACTGGAGAAAGGCCGTTCTGTGGTAAAAAGGCTGGATCCTGCTAAAAAACTGACAGCCGATGCCATGCTGCCAAAATCACGTTCCAAAGCCATGGTGCAAACGACTGAAAAGATTGCAGTCGTTGGGGCTTCAACGGGAGGGACCGAGGCGCTGCGTGTCTTTCTGGAGGCCCTCCCCTCGGATGCCCCGGGAATGGTTATCGTACAACATATGCCTGAAAACTTCACTACTGCTTTTGCCAACCGTCTGGACAGTTTGTGCCAGGTATCTGTCAAAGAAGCCGCAAATAATGACACTGTTGTCCGGGGTCGCGTCTTGATTGCTCCGGGGAACAAGCATACCATGCTGAAAAGAAGCGGAGCCCGCTATTTTGTTGATGTGAAAGAAGGTCCTCTGGTCAGCAGACACCGTCCATCAGTTGACGTCTTGTTCCGCTCTGCATCCCGTTATGCCGGTAAAAACGCCTGCGGAGTGATTATGACGGGGATGGGAGATGACGGCGCAAAAGGACTCTTGGAGATGAAGGAAAATGGTGCCATCACAATCGCTCAGGATGAGGCCAGTTGTGTAGTCTTTGGAATGCCAAATGAGGCTATTAAACTCGGAGCGGCAGATCAGGTTCTGCCCTTAAATGCCATTTCGGGTGAAGTGATTCGAATCTGCAAAAATTAAGTGTTAAGATCCGGTTCGTATGGGTCAGTTTCAGAAGTAAAAAGGGGGCAAGGCCTCCCGGTTTTTAATTTATCTTAACTCATAATTAATAAAGACATCATGGAAAAAGTCATTTTGACAGTTGATGATTCCGCCAGTATTCGGCAGATGGTTTCTTTCACTCTGAAAAACGAAGGGTACACCGTCATCGAAGCTGTCGATGGCGTGGATGCACTGGCGAAACTGAAGCAGAACCCGGCAAATATGGTTCTGACAGATCTACACATGCCCAATATGAATGGGATTGAACTGATCAAAAACCTGAGGGCTGATCCCGCTTATAAATTCATTCCCATTGTTCTGCTGACGACTGAATCTCAAGCGGATAAAAAGCAGGAGGGCAAAAGTGCCGGGGCCACGGGATGGATTGTAAAGCCATTTAAACCGGAGCAACTGGTAACCGTCGTTAAAAAAGTACTGGGCTGATAGTCGATCCAATACGATGCTTGACACCTTTTTTTGATATTTCGAAGACATTCTCCTTATGAGTGAAACGATGGCACAGGAAACTAAAAAACTAACACCTGAAGAACTCGAAGAGAGCGGTATCGCCGTTTTCAGGGAAGAGGCGGCGGAACGCCTGGCAGAACTGGAAGAAACCATGATGGAATTGGAGAACACACCTGCAGACCCCGAATTGATTGGGGCTGCTTTTCGCGCTCTCCATACCATCAAAGGGTCCGGAGCCATGTTTGGTTTCAGTGAGATTGAATCCTTTACCCATCATATTGAAAACGCATTCGATCAGGTACGAGATGGTAAAATTCCAGTGACTCCAGATTTGATTGCCTTAACTCTGGCCGCACATGATCAGATCGGAAAAATGCTGGATTCGACTCATTCTGATGAAAATGATCTGCAAAAACAGGCAGAGATTACAAACGCTTTTAAAAAGCTGCTGGCAAAGGATGTCAGCGAAGAAGAGAGAACTGAGACAGAAGCGGTTGAAGATAGCAAAAGGTCTGCTGACCCACTGACTTACCGGATTCGCTTCAAGCCCTTTCAAGACCTTTTCAGCAATGGTACTAATCCACTCTTAATGCTGGATGAACTCAGGGAATTGGGAGAGTGTTTCATTATCAGTCAAACCGATGAAATGCCTCAATTTGAGGAGATGGACCCCGAAGCTTGCTATACCAGTTGGGACATTATTCTGACCACGGATAAGGGAATGAACGCGATTCAGGACGTTTTCATGTTTGTTGAAGACAACTGCGACCTTTCAATTAAAACCGTCGCTTCAGACAGAGAACTCGATGGGGATGAGCCGGTCAAGAAGCTGGGTGAAATCCTGGTCGACAGGGGAGATGTAAATCAGGAAGACCTGCAGCGGTTTCTCGGCAAGTACGAACGCATTGGTCAGAAGTTGGAACGGGAAGGTTTGGTAGCTCCTGATAAGATCCAGTCTGCCCTGGCGGAACAAAAGCATGTTAAAAACCTGAAGAATTTACAAAAGAAAACAGACATCATTCAAAGTATCCGAGTGCCGGCTCACAAACTGGACATGCTGGTGGATCTTGTTGGAGAACTGGTGACCGGTCAGGCGAGACTCAGTCAACTGGCCAACGGTAACAGCGATCCGGCCCTGATCAATATTGCCGAAGAGATAGAGAGATTGACGGCTGAATTGCGGGATAACACCATGAGTGTTCGCATGCTGAATTTCGGTACGACATTCAATAAATTCAAAAGATTGATCAGAGACCTGTCTCTTGAGCTGGGCGTTGAAGTTGATCTGGCCACTGAAGGCGGGGATACGGAACTGGATAAAACGGTCATTGATCAACTGAATGACCCCCTGGTCCATATTCTGCGCAACAGTGTGGATCACGGCATTGGAACACCGGAAGACCGGGAGGAAAACGGAAAACCCAGAAAGGGAACCATTCAATTGTCAGCAGTTCATTCCGGAGCGCATGTATTGATCAAAGTCAGGGACGACGGTTCAGGGCTGGATGTCGAATCCATTAAAAGTAAAGCGATCCAGAAGGGACTCATCACCTCCGACAGCAAACTGACTGACAATGAGATATATGGGCTTATTTTCGAACCTGGTTTCTCCACAGCCAAAACGATAACAAACGTTTCAGGCCGCGGTGTCGGCATGGATGTGGTTAAAAAAACAATCGGAGCCATGCGCGGTACTGTCAGCGTAGACAGTCAAAAAGGGTTGGGAACCACTATCACAATCAAGCTGCCTCTGACTCTGGCCATCATCGATGGGCTGCTGGTAGAGGTCGGTGGTGAGCACTTTGTTATTCCACTGTCCTCTGTAGAAGAATGTGTGGAACTGTCCCGGGAGGATATTACCCGACATCATGGCCGCCATATCACCCAGGTTCGGGGGCAGATCGTGCCATATATCAGACTCAGAGAGCAGTTCAAAGTCAACGGTGACGTTCCGGACATCGAGCAGATTGTCATTACTGAAATTGATCAGCATCGGGTGGGATTCGTCGTTGACAATGTAATTGGACAACATCAGACGGTTATCAAGAACCTGAGTAAGGTCTATCGAAATGTTGAGACGATCTCAGGCGCGACGATCATGGCCGATGGGAATGTCGCGTTGATACTTGATATTAACAGGCACCTGGATCAGGCAGAGAAGATCTGCCAGGATCAGAACACCCGGGATGGTAAAAATGCGGTCTCAACTGAGTATTAAATGGCAAATATAAACTTCAAGGGTATGGACAGGTTGGAGCGAATTAACGTTTTCCCGGGAGAATACTTTGCGACCGATAAAGAGATGATGATTTCAACGCTATTGGGGTCGTGTGTGGCGGCCTGTCTGTTTGATCCGGTGAACAGGATCATGGGCATGAATCACTTCCTGCTGAGCAAAGAAACGTATAGGCAGGGGGGGGAGAATTTCTTCACACTATCAGGACGTTATGGGGTTCAGGCCATGGAACTGCTGCTTAACAAGATGTATCAACTGGGGGCTGAAAGAAAGCACCTCAAGGCGAAAGCATTTGGTGGCGCAACCCTGACAGGACTTTTCAATGGTCAGAAATTCGAGCACAGCATTGGAGAAGTAAACCTGCGATTTGTGAGAGCATTTCTGGATGCTGAGAAAATCCCCTTGATTGCAGAAGACCTGGGGGGTGTCCGGGGTAGAACGATCTATTTCGTTTCTCTGGACCACTCGGTATATGTCAGAAAACATCACGTCGGCAGTCTGGCTGCACTTTTGCAGAATGAGAAACAACTCAGTGAAAAATTGGAACAGGAACAAAAACAGCCTGATGTAAATATCAGTTTGTGGGAATGAATAATCATGGGTAGGGAGAACCAGACCAGACCCGGAACAAACACAACCTTAAAAGGAGGAAAAATTTTAGAAAGGATTCAGCTTTGAGACAAAGATCAAGATGCTGTCATCCCCATTTGCATGTCTTGTAACAAATTGACTTTGATGAAGAAATGGGATTTTTGTGTTTTCCATTAAGCAAGGAGAAAAAATGTTCAAGAATATGAAATTCCGGACACAATTGGTGTTAGGAAACAGCGTGGTGCTTCTGATGATCATCATCGTTGGCATTGTTGTATACGTCAGTCTTAATTCCCTGATTCAAAATTCCAAATGGGTGGCACATACCCATGAAGTCATCGAACACGGTGAAACGCTGGTCGCTGAAATGGTTAATATGGAAACAGGCATGCGAGGTTTCCTGGTTGGCGGGAAAGATGGATTCCTGGATCCATACAAAAGTGGTCGGGAGAATTTTGCAGAATTGATGGCCGAATCAAAATCACTCGTCAGTGATAATCCGGAACAGGTCAGGCGCTTGGAAGCTATTGAGCAACTTGCCAGGCTATGGGATGAAAAAGCGGCCAAGGTTCAGATAGCTGCAAAACGAAAGGCCAATGAAGGTGCGGCGGCAGTCGCACTTTTTAAGAAGGTGCAGTCCAGGACCGTTGGAAAGGAGATATTTGACGGAGTTAGAGAACAGCTATCCAGAATAGATGGAAAATTTGAAAGAGCGAATAACCTCGAAGGTCGCTACCTTCTCCAATCCATACTGCTGGACCTGGTCAACATGGAAACAGGACAGCGAGGGTTTCTGTTGACTGGCCTGGAAGAATCTCTCGATCCTTATAAAGGCGGTCAGAAAAGCCTGGCTAAAGATCTGGATAAACTCAACAGCCTGGCTGCCAGCGACAAGGGCAGTGGCGTGACTGCCGATGAGGTCAACCGGGTGGAGTCCATGGCGGGTCAATGGGTAGAAAAAGCAGCAGATCTTGAGATTAACGCTCGACGGGAGATGAATAAATTTTCCGTTAATATGGATGACGTGGCCGCTCTGGTGGAAAAAGGGGCTGGCAAAGAGTTCATGGATGGGCTGCGGGCTAAAATTCATGAGTTCATCAGCCTTGAAGAAAAACTGCTGGCTGTCAGAGCACAAGAGGCGGCTGACACAACCAGTATAACCACTAATGTCGTCATCTTTGGAATTCTTCTGGCGATTGTTATTGGGATTCTGGTTGTTCTTCTTCTCCTTCGCACTGTGATGAATCAATTAGGCGGAGAGCCTGCTGAAGTTGCGAGTATTGCTAAAGAAATTGCCAATGGGAATCTGGTGTTCGATTTTGATCCAAATATCCAGAAAAAAGGCCTGTTCGGCAATATGGTGATCATGACCGAAAAACTGCAGGAAGTTGTCACCCAGGTTAGATCAGCCAGTACCAACGTTGCTTCAGGTAGCCAGCAGCTCAGCGCCACTGCCCAACAACTGTCCCAGGGAGCCAGCGAACAGGCGTCTTCCGTAGAAGAAACCACCTCTTCCATGGAAGAGATGGGTTCCAACATTCAGCAGAATGCGGACAACTCCAGCCAGACGGAAAAGCTTTCGCTGAAGGCATCCCAGGACGCCAGTGAAAGTGGTCAGGCAGTGACCGAAGCGGTGACGGCTATGAACGAAATCGCCGGTAAGATATCCATCATCGAAGAGATCGCGCGCCAGACTAACCTGCTGGCCCTGAATGCGGCAATCGAAGCGGCCCGGGCAGGTGAACACGGCAAGGGTTTTGCGGTAGTGGCGGCTGAAGTCCGCAAGCTGGCAGAAAGAAGTCAAACAGCCGCTGGGGAAATATCAGAGCTTTCAGCTTCGAGTGTTGAAGTAGCAGGCAGGGCTGGTGCAATGCTGGAGAAATTGGTGCCTGATATCCAGAAAACGTCAGAGCTGGTACAGGAAATCAGCGCGGCCAGTAATGAGCAGAACACGGGAGCTGAACAGATCAGTCAAGCGATCTCGCAACTGGATCAGATCATCCAGCAGAATGCCAGCGCAACGGAAGAGATGGCCTCAACTTCAGAAGAACTGTCCTCTCAGGCCCAGCAACTGCAGGATACCATCAGTTTTTTCAATATAGACGGCGCAGGCAGAAGCAATGGTCAACGTCAGGTCCATAATTTATCCCGGGCCACTCGGATTGCTCCCAAGGTATCCAGACCGATGAAGGTAGCCAAAAAGCAGAAAGAATTAATAGACAGCAGCAGCGAAACAATCAAAGAGCTTCCGGGGGTTGACCTGAGTTTGGATGACAAGAGCGATTTTGACGACAGTGCTTTTGAACGGTATTGATTTTTGAAGTTCGCATCAGGAGGACTTTAAAAGCAGATGTTGTACGTCCTGTGCGTTTTTGATGCTTTAGAGCCCTGTGTCGAAAAATTATCTGTGAGCAGGTGGATTCGATTTGTATCCACCTGCTTCCAAAATGTCTGAACAAATGATGTTATCAACAAAAATCAACTAACGGGGAACAAAATGGAAAAAAGAGAGTTACTGGAGACAAACCAGTATCTGGCATTCAAGCTGGAAGATGAAGTGTTTGCTTTTGATATTTCAAGGGTCAAAGAGGTCCTGGAATTTGATACTGTTACACGGGTGCCTCAGACCCCGGAAATGATGAAAGGGGTGATCAATCTCCGTGGAAGCGTGGTGCCGGTGATTGACATGCGAATTAAGTTCGGTATGGGTGGAATTGAAAAAACCGTCAATACAGTTATCATCATTATCGAAATTGATATGGACAGCGATTCCACGATGATCGGGGTCCTGGTGGATTCGGTGAAGGAGGTGATGGATCTGGATTCAGAACATATTGAGCCACCGCCCACTATTGGCACGCAACTGAATACTGACTTTATCAGGGGGATGGGCAAACAGGGCAGCCAGTTTGTCATTATCCTGGATATTGAAAAGATCTTCTCCTCCGAGGAACTGGAGTTAGTTCAGCAGGCCAGCGAGTAACTGTCAGCTGAGGTCGAAGTTTGAATAAACAGCCTGACCAATAAATGAGACAATAGATGGGAAAACAGGAAATTCTCCTGGAAACAGGGACGAATGAATTCGAAATGCTGGAGTTCTTTATTGATGAAGCGACAACGAAAGAAGGGGATCCTGAAAGGGGATTTTTCGGGATGAATGTGGCAAAAGTTGTGGAAGTCATTGAGTCTCCGAATCTGGAAACACGGGATTATGCAGTGAACCCTTCTTTTTTAGGGACGATTCCGTTGCGGGATCAGGTGTTGCCAGTGATCGATTTGAGCGTCTGGCTTGGTATCAAACGAAAAAAACATGACCACGAAAATATCGTTGTGACCCAGTTCAGCAACACAATCCAGGGGTTTCTGGTTTCCGGTGTTGTGGAAATTCACCGTCTGACCTGGAAGAAGCTTATTCCGCCCGGAAAATTCATCCGGCATATGAATACCAAGTCAATTATCGGCATGGTCGATCTGGGTAACTACTTCATCCAACTCCTGGATCTGGAGCATATCGTTTCTGATCTTAATCCTCGCCTGGCAGAAGAAACCTGGAAGACCTCCGTGGTCTCATCCAAATCCCATAAGGCTTTGGTGGCTGATGATTCACCAACCATCCGCAAGATGCTGGAGAAGAACCTCACCGCGGCTAATTTTCAAACGATAATTGTGGATAACGGTGAAGAAGCCTACCGTTATCTGCTGGACCTGAAAGAGCAGGCGAGTGCGGAAAACAAGGGAATCAAAGAGTACCTCGATATTGTTATTTCCGATATTGAGATGCCGCTGCTTGACGGGTTTACGCTGACTCGAAATATCAAAGAGGACCCTGCACTTCAAAAGCTGCCGGTTATTTTATATTCATCTATTATTACAGATGAACTGAGGCATAAAGGGGAGTCGGTCAAGGCGGATTTTCAGGTAGCCAAACCGGATATGAATAAGATGGCAGAAACGGCGATCGAGCTGATAGAAAAATATCAGAATTGATTTCAAGTCTTGTTTACCCTCTCTTCATCAATAACGTTGGACTGCGACAAGCTTAAGGAGATCATGAACTACAAAGATGATGAGGAGATTGTATCCACTTTCGTTGCTGAAACAATAGATCATCTGGAAGAACTTGAGCATGGCGTCCTGAAACTGGAAAACAACACCCATCATGGGGATAGCGAACTTGTGCATTCGATGTTCCGAGCGGCTCATTCAATCAAAGCAGGCGCAAACCTGCTGGAGTACAGAGATATTGAATTGTTGTCCCATGCCATGGAAAATATCTTACAAAAACTGAGACTTGAAAATCTGATCCTGGACAGTGAACTGGCGACTGTTTATCTGCAGGCGATTGATACTATCCGTATGTTGGTGGGGTTTCCTCAAGCCATCAGTTCTGTCCGTATTTCGATATTGATTCAGCAGTTGCAGGAGGCGATAGATTAATAGATGACACTTCAACAAAAGATCCTGCTTGTCGATGATGATCAAAAGAATTTGGAAATTCTCTCGGTCATACTGGCAGACATTTATGAGATTCAGACGACCACATCTGGAATGGAAGCGTTATCGGTTCTTGACTCATTTCAGCCCGATATTATCCTTCTGGACATAATGATGGAAGGGATAGACGGGTATGATGTCTGTCAGGCTGTACGATCACATACATCCCTGTCTCACGTCAAGATCCTTCTGATCACTGCAAAAACGTCACTGGAGGACCGACTCAGGGGCTATGAGGTTGGGGCTGACGATTTCATATCCAAACCGTTTGAAGAGGAGGAACTACTGGCAAAGATTAAGGTATTTGCCAGATTGAACAAAGAGGAGGAAAAAAGTAAGAAACTGAATCGTCGCCTGCTTTTAAGGCAGCAAGATATCCCCAATATTCTGTGGGAGTGTGACAATGATCTTTGTTTTACATGGGTTGAAAATACGGCTGAGACTATTTTGTGGCACTCACCTGACCAAATGTTAGGGCAGCCTCTTTCAAACTTCCTGGCAGCAGAAGAGACCGGAGAATTTTACTTTAAGTTCAGAGATGATACTCAACGGCCGAACCAAAAAATTGCCGGCCTGCAATTTAATTTTTTAAGAGCGGATGGCCAACGGGTTCCGCTACAGGTGTTCGCCGATGTCATCCTGGGTGCTGATCAAAAACCAGCCGGGATGATGGGTATTTTTCGCGACATGGGAGCGTTTTCAAAATTGGCAGACGAAAGCGATCACAGCGATCAGCGGATGATGATTCGTATTGATAAGAGCTGCCGCCTGGTACATGTTGATCAGAATGCCCGGAGATATCTACCGGCAATTAATGAAAAGCCTGAATCAGGGCCCGACTTTCTGCAGTACCTGGTAGATCCTTCCGCATCGGCCCTGTTTTCTTTCTCCTTTGATCAGCAGGAGGATATTCCATTTCCTGTGGACATAGAATTGATAGACGACGAAGGGGCTGAACACCATTTTTCGATTCACTTTTCCTATAATTCTGAGGGCCCCTGGCAGGAAGGGACTTTAATGCCCGTCAGCGTGGGTGATCAACTGGATCTGGTTTCAAAGAAAATAGAAAATCAGGGCAAAAAAATTGAAGATCAGAAACAAGCACTGTCAAACGCTGTTATCATTGACTCGGAAATGCAGGAGAGTATTTTGACAGACGCTCAAAACCTGGCGGCAGAAATTCTTGACCTGGTCAAATCATTGGAAGTGTTTGCCTTCCCGGATGAGGGGGGCTTTAACCTGGAGGAGTACAGCGAATTTCTGTTTAATCGGAATCTACAAATCTATAACGAAAACCTGAGGCTCCTGGGGAATAAAATTCATGGCTTGAAGGGCAGTTGCGGTTTTCTGGCGCAACCGGCCAAAGAATTATGCCATCGAATGGAGGACCTGACCCGGCCGCTGGCAGAAAACCGTCTTGTCTTTACTGAATCTCTGTCCGGGATGATAAAACAGTTTATTTATAAAATCGAGGACATGCTGGAACAGTTTGAGGCTCAACCGGAGTCTCAATTGAGCCTTGACAACTGGCAGGAAAAAATAGACTCCGCGATCAAGAAGGCCGGAATTTTTATCAGTGACCAGGCAGCCGATCTGGACCGATTAATTAGAAATCGAAGTGTCGACAATGGGGAGATCAGGCACCGAAAAAAGGATGAATATCTGTCTGTTTCACTCGATGGCTACAAACAGCTGGCAGAAAAAGTACAGGAATTATTTTATACACTGTCGACGTCGCTGAACAGTGAAGAATTAATGGAGGCAGGTGCTGTTTACAATGACTTTTTAAGTACCCACCAGCAGATCAAAAAAGTGCCCCTGAATCTGTCCCGCTATGAACGGCTGATTCCAAAACTGGCAAAAGAGTACGAAAAAGAGGCCGATTTTTGTTTCAAGGATCACCAGGTTAAAGCGGATCGCGAGTTCTGGAATGGGATTCACGAAATACTCAACCATGTCCTCAAAAATGCCATTATTCACGGCATCGAAATGCCTGCTGAACGCGTTGAAGCTGAAAAAGACCCTGCCGGCAGAATATCGGTTGAGTTAACTGAAGATGCGCTGCACATACGACTGACCGTTTCTGATGATGGGCGTGGTATTAATACCCGGAAACTGGCCGTAAAAGTGGTTGAAGATGGGATTCTACAGGTCGGGCAGCCGGAGCAGATGACAGAGGCTGACATTCTGGAATTATTGTTTTTACAAGGGGTCTCGACAGCTGACGGCCTGGATGACAATGCTGGCCGTGGAGTCGGAATGAATGCAGTTCAGGAGGCAACACAGCAACTGCAGGGTAAGTGCCGGATTATAACTGAGCCCGGCAGGGGATGCACCTGTGAATTTTCCTTCCAAAAAAATAATGTCTCCCTGGCCTGTATCATTGTGAGTATCGACGATCTCAACCTGGCCTTCCCCGAAGATTATGTGGAGTCGTTTATCGACTACAGTGAAGCAGACATCGTTTCGGTTAAACAAAAAAACTGCTACCAACACAATGGGGGCCTTATTCCTCTGGTTGATACCGGGAATATCTTTCAAAAAGAAGCCACTGGAGACAGCCACAGGGCAGCAAGCGTGATGATTATCAAAAACGGGGGAGCAAGACAGGGGTTAATCATAAACCAGATTCTGCACCACGCAAATTTACCAATTCTGCCCTTGCCGAAAATATACAGAGATACCTCTCTCTACCAGGGCATTACAATCTTCAATAAAGATCCGGTGCAGCTAATCAATGTTGAAGGACTGAACTGAACAATATCTTGTGCAATTGAAACATTTTCAATATTCATCAAACATCTAATAGAAAACCCAAAAATGACTGCAAAGATATTAGTAGTTGAAGACGAAGCTGTTGTGGCCATGGAAATTCAAAGTACCCTGGAACGTCTGGGATACTTTGTCATCGGCATTGAGAATACCGGTGAGGGGGCTATTAATAAAACAAAGGAAGCAAAACCCGATCTTGTCCTGATGGACATTCGGATCAAAGGTGAAATGGACGGTATTGAAGCTGCGAGTCGGATTCGATCCGTTTCAGAGATTCCTCTCATTTTTCTGACAGCATATGCTGAAGAGGATAAACTGGAACGGGCTAAATTGACACTGCCCTATGGATACATTTTAAAACCCTTTCAGGACAGAGACCTGAAAGTCATGGTGGAGATGGCCCTCTACGCGGCTAAAATAGAACTGGAACGGAAGCAGGCTGTGGACGATTTGCGGGCAATGCACCTTGAACTTGAAAGAAAGGTCATAGAGCGTACAGCTGAACTGGAAATTGCAAAAGAGAAAGCTGAATCGGCCAACCAGATGAAATCCGATTTTCTGGCAAATATTTCACATGAACTTCGAAATCCCCTCCATCATATACTCAGCTTTGCCAGATTTGGTCTGAACAAGACCGGTCTTATCCCGAACGACAAAATCATCCATTATTTTAAAACCATTACAGAGAGTGGCAGTTCGCTACTGAATATCTTAAATGATCTCCTGGATCTGTCGAAACTGAAATCAGGAAAGATGGACTATCAGATGTCCGAAACCAGCATAGGCATGATTCTGAACAGTACTGTGAATGAAAGCAGTTCAACACTGGTGGAAAAAGGTATTGACATCGTTTATGCCGAACCTCCGGAAAGCATGAAACTGGTGTGTGATCCTGAAAAAATTCGCCAGGTTGTCCGTAATTTGCTGTCTAATGCCATTAAATTCTCTCCCCCCGGTGGAAAAATAACAATTGCTTATGAATTGGGCCGTCTGGCAGCGGGGGATGAAACGTTTAATTCTGCAATGGTTCCGGCGCTCCATCTGACTGTGAGAGACGAGGGACCCGGTATTCCCGAAAATGAGCTGGAATCCATTTTTGATAAATTTGTGCAAAGCAGTAAAACAATTAATTCTTATGGGGGTACCGGCCTGGGGCTTACGATTTGTCGGGAAATCATTCAGTCGCACATGGGAAGGATCTGGATTGAAAATAATTTGGCAGGAGGAGCGACTTTTTGTATCCTTTTACCGTGTGAGCAGGATGTCTCTCCAGATAATATGACGCGCAAAGTCAGCTGACCTTTTAAAGTTCTGCACAAAACGGAAACACCACAAAACTAAACGATCGCGGATCTGCTGGTAGTATTGTTCTCTTTTCGAGATACCTGTGCTTTAGTGTTATCCATGATGTCGTTTTTCCTCAAATACATAGACCAGAGTTATTGATGAAAGGATATATAGGCGACAGTTCTATCACATTTTCAACAGCTTTGATTGGTGTCTGCCTGACATCCTTCTACAACTACCTATTGTACCATAGCCTTGTTGAGTCCTTCAGTATTGTGTTTGCGATCGGGGTTTTCTTTTTTGCCTGGAATTCCCGCAGATTTTCAAAAAACAGACTGATTTTAATTATAGGCTATGCCTACCTGTTTGTTGGTTTTATTGATCTGCTGCATATGTTGTCTTATAAGGGGATGGGGGTATTTGTCGGGTATGGTGCCGATCTGCCAACGCAACTATGGATCGCAGCCAGATTTATGGAGAGTTTGTCGCTTTTTCTGGTGTTTCATTTTATCCAGCGAAAGTGTAATACCACGCTTGTTTTTCTGGGGTATGTGTTTGTAACGACTATTTTATTGCTTTCAATATTCTATTTGGAGATATTTCCGGAGTGCTTGATTGAGGGATCCGGTTTAACTCCGTTCAAAAAGACAAGTGAGTACATTATTTCTCTAATTCTTTTTGTCACCATCCTTCAACTTTTTAAAATTCGGGGACTTTTTGAAAAACAGGTCTTCAGGTTATTACTCATATCCCTGATATTGACGATATTTTCCGAGCTGGCCTTCACATTGTACGTTAATATAGACGGCCTTTCAAACCTGGTGGGACATATTTTTAAGATTGTTTCATATTACCTGATTTATAAGGCTGTCATTGAATTGGGACTGGAAAAACCATATGGATTGATGTCCAGAAGTTTGAAACAAAGTGAAATCAGTTTAATGGATGTGAATCAAAAACTCAGATTAGAGATTGAGACGCGGAACAAGGTTCAATCTCAGCTTGAGGACTCTCTGCAAGAAAAGGAGACGTTGCTCCGGGAGATTCATCACCGAGTTAAAAACAATATGGCGATCATTTCCAGCCTGCTTAATCTCCAGATCGATAAAGTTACCAGCGGAAATGCCAGAGATGCCCTTCAAGACAGTAGACTCCGAGTGCAGACGATATCATTGATTCATAAAACACTCTCACACTCTGACCGCTTTTCTTCCATTAACATGCAGGACTATCTATCTGCACTTGGAAATACTATTTTAAAAAGCTTTTCTGCTGGTCCGGATATCAAATTGGAGATTCATGCAGAAGGCATCCAGATCGCCGCTAAACAGGTCACGCCGCTATCATTAATCGTGACTGAACTGTTAACAAACTCTCTAAAATATGCTTTTCCAACTGACAGGAAAGGTTGCATAAACGTAAGCTTAAGAAGACTGGATCAGGAAATGGAACTGATCGTTGCTGATGACGGTGTGGGGATGTGCGAAGGGTCGGACTGGGAGAAATCAGAATCACTTGGACTTCATCTGGTACACACGCTGGTCAAAAATCAACTCGCGGGATCAATCGAGATGGTTTCTCAAAACGGTTTGATTTTTAAAATTAAGTTCACCTTAAACGAAACGTCATGATGGAAAAAGCCAGAATTCTAATCGTTGAAGATGAAAGTATTGTTGCCATGGAGATCCAGAGTAACCTCCTGCAGCTGGGTTATGAGGTGTGTGCCATGATCAGTTCCGGGGAGGAAGCCATTTCAGAGGCTGGAGTGAAAAAACCGGATCTGATATTAATGGATGTCAACCTGCAGAGAGAAATGGACGGGATTGAGGCTGCCAGTCAAATCCGCAGACTGTTTGACATTCCGGTTGTCTACCTGACCGCCTATTCAGATAAGGCAACAACAGAAAGAGCAAAACATACGCAACCTCTGGGATATATTCAAAAACCGTTTCAAATGAATGAACTCAGAGTTACGCTGGAAATAGCCATTTATACCGCCAGAGTAGATGTCGCCAGGAAACTGGCAGGAAAAGATCTGCTTGAAAGCGAAAAACGATATCGTGATCTGTTCAATCAGATGGCTGATGGATTTGCCGTTCATGAAATGATATTTGATGATCAGGGAGCCCCATGGGACTACCGCTTTTTAAGTGTCAATCCCGCGTTTGAACGACAGACAAATCTAAAAGCTGCTGATATTCAAGGGAAAACAGTTCTAGAGGTCATGCCCAATACCGAAAGATACTGGATTGATACCTATGGCAAGGTAGTCAAGTCCGGCGCGCCAATCCAATTTGACAGCTATGTAATGGAAATCGACAAGCATTTCGAGGTCAGTGCCTACCATATTCGAGGGATTCAATTTGCCTGCAGTTTTGTAGATATTACCGAAAGGAAAAAGGCTGAGGAAAAACTGGCGAGGGAGTCAAAAATCAATTCAATGCTGGCAGAAATTTCCACAAGTCTGATATCGTCTTCAAAAACCATTGAATCATTCTCAAAGATGATCCTGGAGCATTCCCAGGAAATTACACAAAGCGGTTATGGCGATATCTCAGTTGTCGATCCGCAAAAAGGGGATCACAGGATTATTGCAACTTCTTCTGGGGCCGATGAGAACATCGATCGGGAGTCATTGATGAAGGCTATCAATGCCGGCAGTGAAGAAAACCCATCCCTGAAGTCAAGAGTAGCTGATCCGGATTGCCCGAAATCTTTTTATAAAAACCTGGCTGCCAATCAGCTTGAAAATGGAAGCCTCCCCAGAGGGGACATATCTATCGCCAATTATCTGTCTGTTCCCGTGTTTATTCAGGAAAGACTCTCTGGTCAGATTGTATTGGCGAACAACACGGGAGATTATTCTGAAAATGATCTGAAGGCTGTCGAACAGATTGGGGAACTCTATGCATTGGCGATTCAGCGCCATAGAAATGAGACTGAAAAAAAAATCATGCAGGAACAGATGCTGCAGATGCAGAAAATGGAAGCAATCGGGACATTGGCCGGCGGTATCGCGCACGATTTCAATAACATTCTTCAGCCGATCATGGGCTATGCCAATATGGCCCTGAGGAATATAGCAGAATCAGAAAAAAACCATAAGTACGTTTCTTCCATTTTAACAGCCTCAAAACGTGCCAAGGAGCTGGTACAGCAGATATTGACGTTCGCCCGCAAAAGCAACCAGGAGCTGCAACCGGTCGAAATCCAGCTGATCACGAAAGAAGCCATAAAACTGTTAAGATCCAGCCTGCCTGCAACGATCGAGATCAAACAGCAGATTTCCAGAAACAGTGGAATGGTGATGGCAGATCCCATCAAGATCCACCAGATTGTCATGAACCTGACAACAAACGCCTTTCATGCCATGCAGGAGAGGGGGGGAATCATGGTTGTGAAACTGGAAGCGGTAGAACTGAACACGGAAGATATTGGTAAAGACAGCCTGATACCAGGGAAATATATCCGTTTAACGGTCTCGGATACCGGTGTAGGCATGAATCACGAGGTTCTGGAAAAAATATTTGACCCCTATTACACCACCAAGGGCCAGTCGAGGGGAACCGGTCTGGGACTTTCAGTCGTGGCGGGTATTGTTGCAAGTTACGGGGGAAGAATAAAGGTCTCCAGTGAACCTGGCAGAGGTTCTGATTTTGACGTATTTCTGCCGCAGATCGTGGATGAAAGAGAGCCCCCGACAGAGAAGATAAGTGAAACAGCAATTTCCGGGCATGAGACAATTCTACTGGTTGATGACGAGCCTGTCATTGCCGAACTCGAAGAAGGCATGTTACGGGCGTTGGGTTATCAGATAATCAAAAAAATAAGTAGCTTGGAAGCACTGGACGTTTTCAGCTCCCAGCCGGACCGTTTTGATCTGGTTATCACTGATATGACAATGCCGTCAATGACTGGCGTTGAGCTGGCCAGGCAGATGTTAACCATTCAGCCAAACCTGCCCATAATCCTCTGCACTGGTTTCAGCGAACTGATAAACGACGAAAAAGCAAAAGCCATGGGAATCAAAAAATTGTTGATGAAACCCATTTCACAGAATCAACTTGGAATAGCCATACGGGAAGTGCTGGATGGAGCCAACGGTTAAATCCATGCAGAAAAAACACTCAATTCTGATTTTGTTAAAAATCCTTTTTATTTCGATTGTTTCTTTTCAGACAATTAATGCAGAAACAGTTCTGACCTTAAACACATTTTCAGGACCTCCGCTTTCAACTGAAGATCAGAAGGGGTTATATGATTTAATCATCATTGAAGGATTTAAAAGAGTAGGAAGAACTGTCAGGATTTCCCACTTACCAGCAGAACGGTCTATATTCAATGCAAATATGGGTATAGATGATGGCGATTTTGTAAGGATTTCAGGTTTAGATAGGCTGTATTCAAACCTTATTCAAGTTCCGGAAAAAATTATTGACTATGAGTTTTCAGCATTTACCAGGAACATAGATATCAGGCCCGAGGGCTGGTCAAGCCTGACTTCATATAACCTTGCCATCGTCAGGGGTTGGAAGATACTGGAGAAGAATTTGAAAGATGCAAAGACATTGTTTAGAGTAAAAAACCAGCGTCTGTTATTTAATATGTTGGATAAAGGTAGAGTGGATCTTGTTGTATATTCCAAATATGAAGGAAATTGGATCATAAAAAAGAACAGGTATGACTCAATTAAAGTGCTCGAACCTCCTTTAGCGATCAGGGAAATGTTTTTGTATCTTAACAAGAGACATAAAAGACTCGTCCCCTTGCTCGATCAGGCTTTCAAAAACATGAAGAGCGATGGTACCTATGGCCAAATCATGGCTGAGTTTCTGGAAAAATAAATTGTGGGACCCTCAATGGAAGATCTTCCTGGAAAAGAATCAAAAACATTCGAGCGTTATATCGCGCGTCGGCTCATTTTGTTCATTCTGGTATTCAGTTCAGTCATAACTTTGATCAGTACGTCCGCTCGACTGTATCTTGAATATAGAAACGATATGGAAAGTATTGAAAACAACATGCACCAGATCGAATTGAGTTATGTCGACAGCATTGTCAATAGCTTGTGGGTGACAGATAATGAATTGCTGAAGATACAAACGGATGGAATTTTACAGCTGCCGGATATGCAGTATCTCGAAATACAATCAAAAACCAGTCAATTGCTTTTTTCCGGGACTTTTAAACAATCAAATGTAATTCGTAAGGAATTCAAATTATCCTATCTGCACAACGATAAAGATGTTCAACTCGGCACATTGATTGTGGCTGCTAATCTAAGTGAGGTCTATCAGCGGCTTTTGAACAAAGGGTTTTTAATTTTGTTAAGCCAGTTGGTTAATATCTTTCTGGTCTCCGTATTTGTTTTTTTCCTGTTCTACTATCTGGTAACAAGGCATTTAGTAACCCTTGCAGAATACGTTTCGGGTTTGTCATTCAGTCAATTAGAAAAACGACTGGTCTTGAATCGTAACAAGCGAGGAAGAAGTAAAATAGACGAACTGGACATACTTGTTTCAGGAATCAACGAAATGCGTTCTAATCTTCAAAAGGACATTACGGAGCGAAAAAAGTCAGAAATGGAGCGGGAGGCTTTGGTCAAAGATCTGGAATCAAAAAATGCTGAATTGGAACAATTTACTTACACCGTTTCACATGACCTCAAAAGCCCCCTGATTACAATAAAGGGATTTTTAGGCATGCTGGCAAGCGATGCTGTAAAAGGAAACATTGACCGGATGAATTCAGACATCAACCGCATCTCAAATGCCGCCGATAAAATGCAGCGTTTGCTGGACGAATTACTTGAACTGTCCAGGATTGGTCGCTTGGTTAGTCAACCCGGCAGCATCTTGTTTGCAGAACTCGCTCAAAAAGCAGTCGATAGTGTCGCTGGACGATTATTATTAAAAGAAGTTCATACCGAAATCAATGCTGACGCTGTTGAAATAAAAGGTGATATTACAAGGCTGTTGGAAGTGATGGAGAACCTGGTGGACAATGCGGCTAAGTTTTCAAGTCCCGAGGAGCAGGCGAAGATTGTGATTGGGACCCGTCAAGAGGAAGATGAAATTATCTTTTATGTAAAGGACAATGGAATTGGTATAAAGCCACAATATCGAGAAAAGATTTTTGGCCTGTTTGATAAGCTCGACCGGAATGTAGAAGGAACTGGTATTGGATTGGCGATTGTCAAAAGGGTAATTGAAATTCATGGCGGCCGCATCTGGGTGGAATCAGCGCCAGAAGAAAAGGGCTCAACTTTTTGTTTTACGATTGCGGAACCATCCTGAAGTATCATTTTATTGGAGAATAGATGAATGGAGAACCTTTAAATATTCTGTTGGTCGAAGATAACGAAGATCATGCTGAACTAGTGAAACGAAGCTTCGAGAATCATCGGATAGCAAATGTTATCCATCACGTGATGGATGGCGAGGAAGCTCTCGACTATTTATTGCGCAGAGAAAAGTATCAGGACCCACAAGACAGCCCTGTTCCTCATATCATACTTTTGGATTTACGCCTTCCAAAAGTTGATGGTTTGGAAGTCTTAAAAGAAATCAGGTCCAGTAAAAGTTTAAAATCGATACCTATCGTTATTCTAAGCACGTCTAAAGCAGATTCTGATTTGGCTAAAGCCTATGACTATCATGTCAACAGTTATTTAGTTAAACCTGTAGATTTTGAAAAATTTAGTCAATTGATAGATGATCTGGGATTTTACTGGTTGGCCTGGAATCAAAAACCTTAAAATGCTGTAACTATTCACTGCATCGCCTGAGTCGAGGGGATCATGATTCAAAACGATGGAAAACAGGACGTTTTCCCAACGCGTTTCTGATGAAACACTTGGCTCTACGGATGGATTCATGCGTGTTTTGAATTATGATCCCCTTGGCGGGGCGCAAGCTGATTAGTTACAAAATACTTTATTTTGCGGACTTATGAATCAATTAAAAATCAAAAAATGAATAACAAGCTAGTCAATATACTATTAGTAGAAGACGACGATGCCCATGCAGAGCTTATAGGGCGAAGTTTTGAAGAACATTCTGACCGATATCAGGTGAGATATGCCAACTCTCTGCAAAGTGCCTATGATTTTTTAAATACATCTATTCCTGATATAGTCGTTGCAGACATGTTGTTGCCTGATGGAAAAGGGATCCAACTCCTGACCCGTAACGAGCAAAAGCCCACTTTTCCAATGATTGTGATGACGAGTTACGGTGATGAAAAAATGGCTGTTCAAGCGATTAAACAGGGTGCTTTGGATTATATTGTTAAATCAGAGTCCATATTCAAAGATATGCCCCGTGTCGTTGAGCGGATTTTAAGAGAATGGGACCATATTGTAAAACGGAATGAGGCAGAAAAAGCATTGAGAGAGAGGGAAAGACAGTTGAGGAGGATGATTGAAAAATCTCCTTTCCCAATGGTCATAACAGATGACAATCAGGATATTGAGTTTTTT
>Ga0233431_1002606_pt1 | contig 24688 bp, 13 predicted proteins | sample SI_118_April2016_FD_179867 | JGI IMG/M metagenome (GOLD analysis project Ga0233431, IMG submission 179867) | Seawater microbial communities from Saanich Inlet, British Columbia, Canada - SI_118_April2016_200_MG | ecosystem: Environmental > Aquatic > Marine > Inlet | place: Canada: British...
ATTCCACCGTCGTTCCTTCCATCATTCCCGAAGACGGGCTGCTTTTGGCCATTCCCCAAAGCCTGGCCGCCCAATGGAGACTGGAGGGAATCAGGTTCGAGGGGAGCGCCGCCGGTCGGGTTGGAACCCCGCAGTTGAGCAGCAATGGTAAAATACTGGAGATCCCGGTAGTTGAAGATTTTGCTGCCAAAGACTCGCTGCGCATCGCGGTGAATGTCGGCGCTTTTGCGGAGGCTTCTCCCCCTCAGCAAATCGTCCTTTCGGCGCTTGGGGATACGAGTCTGCACGCCCGGCCGACGGTTGAGACGCTGAGAGTAGGACAGCCGTTTCTGTCCTCCGAAGAGGACCAGGTTTTTATCGCTTTGCAGGACGATCTACCGGGCCGGCAGTTCCTGGTTGGAGATAGCCTGATAACCGGCCAGGCACCGAATGCGGCTCTGTGGATCGTAGAAAACTCCCTCGCCAGTTCGATAACTCGAGAAAATGGCATTCGCATTCGGATTCCGGACGGTCTGGCCATGTCGTGGCAGCCGGTCGACACAATTCGCATCTCGGGAAACGCGGCCAGACATTTTGGAGAGATGATTTCCGAGCAGGGGATAGTCGAGTGGCCGGTCGGAGAAACGACCTTGGAATTCGACGATCCGCAAACTATTCTGCTAAAGGTACCCAGAGACTTTGAGCCGGGGGACAGTCTGCGGATAGAGGGGTTGGCACTGGGCGATTTCAGGCAGCCGTCCATGCGCAGGCCCCTGGAACTTTCGGTCAACGGGGGCCGCACCGTCAATGCCAGAGACGACAAGTCCAAGCGGATTGGTCGGCCGCGCATCGCCGTGGAAGAGACGCAGAGATTCCAGGTTGGTGAAGATCCCATTCCCATGGCGCGCATAGTTATCAGAGAAGATGCCGTGGAGGGGGCGATTATTGCCCGGCACGGGATAGAAATCCGCATGAGTGAAAGGTTGAGTGAGAACAATTTAATCTGGGAAGGAGAACCTCTTTTTGCCGGGAGTGAAGGGGCCATTCAAGCCATTGAAAGCTGGGAACTAACCGACAAAAGCCTCTCTATTTCCCTGAACGAGATGAGTGAGTTCAGCGCCGGTGATTCACTGGAAATTACCGGGTTGCGTTTCGGGAATTTCGTCGAAGTGGCAGAGGTGGAGGAACTGTTCGTCCTGTCAGTCACAGCCAATGACGCCGACGCGGAAAGCCCTCAGGGCGTGCGGATCGGCGATCTGAATTTCGCCTCTGTTACCAGTCAGTTTTTCTTGATAAACGATCTTCCGAGAACGAGCGTGCCGTTCCATATGACGGAGCACGATTCGGTGGTTCTGCTCGAAGAAGGAGATGTCATTCAAATCAAAATCCCTCCAGAGGAAACGGTCTCTTTCGACTGGGTGGATGGAGGATCGGTTTCGGTGGAACCGGAAGGGGTGCTGGGAGCGCCTGTAGTCGCCGGGAAGACGGTTTCTTTCGAGGTGCTGAAGGCTCCGGGGCGGGGGGAGGAGTTGGTGATTTCCGGGCTGATGTTGGAAGATTTTTCACGGGAAGACGATGGAGTTCTCGAGCGAATGGTGGACCTGGGTGCCGAAGATCGCCTCCAAGGACGCTTCGCTCGGAGGGATCCGGAGATTACGCGGGTGGCCAAGCCGTTGCTCGCCTCCGAGCAGAGGCAGACCTTCTTTGTCGACTCTGCGGCGACGGTTCGGCTCAAAAGACTGAGATTGACTGAAGATCCGGATGTGAGTTCGATTGATCCGGACACCCCTCTTCGCCTTTCCATCCCGGCCTCGTTCCCCGCGGAGTGGGACACTGATCAGAAGGAGATCCAAATTATCCCCGGACCGGGGCAGGCAGCGATAGAGGCCACGGTGTTGGAGCTCAATGGGAGAGAGGTGGTTATAGATCTAAGCGACTCCCTCGGCAATGGGAATCACATCGATATCAGCGGATTGGCCCTGAAGAATTTCCAGTATTCAATGGCGGACACCTTTCTGCAACTCTCATTGAACGAGGGTGCTACCGTCAATATCCACGACGAACTGCCCAAGCGGATCGGCAATCCCACTTTCAGCGTGCAGGATACGGTGGAAGGAGACCTGCAGCATAAGATGGTTTTCCTCGCCGAGATCGCGGTCCCGGAAGTGCCCGACAGTCCGATCTATCCAGTGAAGATCACTGAGAATGATACGGCCGCCGCTTTGGTGCAGGGAGATACGATACGTATTGAGATCCCGGTTGATTTCAACGCTGCCTGGACCTGGTTCCCGGATACTGCCCAAACGATGATTTCTCAGGTTGCCCTCAGCACGCTCAATCCTTCCGGGGCTCCGTACGGCCAGAGCAGAATCTCTTTTCTCGATTTTTGTGACAGCAGTGGAAATTGCAGCGCCAGTCCCGGTTTTGGAGAGGACCTGAAGGTCTACAGATTGCTCGTCGAAGAGGACTTCGCCCCTCGGGAGAGTATCTTGGTCGAAGGGCTGATGTTGACCGACTTCGAGGATGCTTCCGCAGATACCTCGCTACGCCTGAGAATTCGCAGAAGCGACTTCATTGCGGGAGAGTTCAAACGCCAGTCGCCGGAGAAAATGCGGATCGGGGCCCCGAGTATCAGGTCAACCGGGGAGCAGGTCTTTGTTCACGGGGATCCGGTAACGAAGAAATTTCCGATTACCATAATGGAGCACGAAGTGGCCGGAGGAATCGTGTCCAGGCGGGATCTGCGGTTGGTCATTCCGCCATCATTGAATCTGGCCTGGCACGATTCGGTTGAACTTCAGTTGAGCGGTCTGGCAGCCGACAGCGGCAGGGTAGAGGTGGCGGGCATAGGCTACGAGCCACTGGAATTCAAAGGTTCGAGCTTTCCGAACAAGGTCCTCTTTATCCCGGTCAAAGAAGACTTCAAACCTGGAGAGAATTTGGAGATAGACGGTCTTTTTGTCCATCAATTCGGAGAATCTTCTGTCGGCAGGCTGGAGATGTGGCCGAAAGATGCCCTCCATCCGATCCAGGATGAAGAGATTCTCTACGTGGGAGCGCCGGATCTGTTTTCGGCCGATGCTCAGGGTTTTGTCGTGGGGGACGAAGCGACGCCTCTCCTACCCATGACCATACTGGAAGATCCGCGGGTAGCTACCATCAGGGCAGGAGGGGAGATCCGCATCGTACTTCCCGTATTTCCCGATACGCTGGCTGCCTCATGGAGACGTGTAGAGGGGGAACTCGTCCTGGGAGGCGCGGCAGCCGAAAAAGTGGAGAAAAAGCCGCGTTTCGAGCCACTGGAGGGTCGGGCAGACACCCTCGTGCTGACCGTAAAAGAGACTTTTGCTCCGGGAGAGTCCCTGAAGATTCTGGCGGGTTTGGAACTCGAGGATTTCCAAAGACCTTCCCGTCCCGGTTACCTGGCTATGGCGATCACAGAAGCCCGCTTCGCCCGTTTGCAGGATCCGTTTCCCAAGTGGATAGGACGGCCTCAAATACGCTGGGATGGAGACGCCGTGGAACTCCCTCTCGATATCACTTCTGCCATGGGAGAGCAGGAGTTCGACTTCACCATTACGGAGAACGATACGGCTGCTTCGATAAAGGTGGATACAGATGTGCTGCTCACCTTTGCCGAAGACAGCGGGTTGAAGGAGATCCTCGAATGGGATTTCGATCCGGATGTGCGACCGAGAGCGGGCGCTGATAGGTTTTCGATCGGTTTTTTAGAAACCGGGAGAGATACGCTCAGGATCGACGTGACCAGGGATCTGAACCCTGGAGATTCGATCATTATTTCGAAATTGCGAGTGAAGGTAAAAGATTCGATCTACACCACTGAAGAACTGGCCAGTCTGCCGACCCGCTTGCCGTTGCGAGATGTTGTCGGTATGATCGTGCACGGCCGGAAGGACTCTCTGGAATTTGACGGTGGCAAGATCCTCAACACCAACAAGGGCCGGATAGTCGACAGCACAGAGACGACTATGGGGATCTTCCTGCCGGTGATGTTCGATGAACCGCGCATCTTCACCGATGGGACCGATTCGACGTGGATGGCTTTCCACTCAATTCCAGGGTTGCTGGCAGAACCGGAAGGCTTGCAGGGGAAATTCTTCCCGATCTTCCGCAATGCCCAGACGCAAGAAGATTCCATAGTGGCTGCCGGATCTGTGGTTCTGAGAAGAGATGCCAGGGTAAAAAGAAGCAGCTCAGAATTGGGATTATGGGAGGTAAAGGTTCCCCTGGGAATTGACGAATTGCGACGCGCAAATCGCTGGTTCGACGATAGTTCGATAAGCGGAGGTACGACAGCTCCGCAACTGCGTCTGGGGCGGAACAATGATCTTCTCACAATGGAAGAAAAAGGGGCGGTGGCCGTCAGCGACCGTGCTCTTGATCCGGAGGACAGCCATCTCGCCGATCCTGTCTTTCGCCGCTTGATTGGTCCGGGCACCGTGCAGTTCCCCCTGGAGCTGCGCTGGTTTAATCCCACCGCCCACAGCAGGACGCAGACGTCCATCGAAGGGCTCAAACTCGGGCATCCCCAGGATCAACTCGAACAGGTGATCCTGGCAAACTACGAGGGGGAGTTGAAATTGGGAGCCGAAATGGTCGAGATCGGCTCGGAGAGCATCACCTTCAAGGAACGCATGTTACCTGAAGGGGCCAACGAATTGCGGTTTTTCTTTGGTGATGAAGATACCCTCTCTTTTCCTCTCATTCGCCAGGTGCTGATCGATACGACCGTTCCCAGGATAGCCAGCGCCATTGAAGGGCGGGTAAGCAAAACCTCCATCGACAGCGTGGAAGGCTTGGGAGAGGTAGTGGTCTGGCAGGACACAAACGCAGTGAGCCCCGTACCCGGCCGGGGGGAAGATAAGAGAGGTTTGCCGATCACGCTTGCAGATGTTCTGTCGACCAGGATCGTCGACAATATCGAACTTCCCGCTGGCATGGCGGTCCCGGGAGAGGAAGAGCCCGTCTCCGGAGATGTCCTGCATATCAACCGCGAGGGAAGCACCCAGACCGATTCACTCTTTTTCCGCATGCCGGTAAATACCTATCCCGCTCGTCTGGAGATCAGAGGGACAGACGCCAGCGGAATACGGGTGGCGACAGGAAGCCTGTCAAATAACCTGGAAAGAGATGTTGCAGGTGCTCTGGGGATAGGCGACTCTCTCACTCTCTTTGGCGTACCTCCAGTCCTGGCCAGGGAGGGGTTGGAAGGGTTGGAGCTGGATATATCCCTCGAGGCTAATCTCACCGATGAAGAGCCGGCCAACTTTTCCTTCCCCTTTGCGCTGCTTCCGGCCCCGTTCCAGGCAAACGGCGTCAATCTGGTGATCCTGCTGGATTATACCGATGGCGCAGGGGATCAAGCGGCTCTGGAAATTGGCGGTGGGGAAGCACAGTATCTGGTCAACACCGGGGAATTGGACGGCTTGCTGATCGGTAAAGTGATCAACTACCCCAATCCGTTCGCGTCGTTGTTGAGCGCCGACGAGAAGATCGGCACTACTATTCGCTTTGTTCTGCCTTCCCAGCTGGCTGGGGGAGCCGAAGTGACGCTGCGGATCTTTGATGCGGGCGGAGAACAAGTCTACACAGCCAACCTGGGAGAGCGAGGACCGGGCGAAAACCTGGTTACCTGGACCGGATTCAGTATATATGGAGAGCCGCTGGCAACGGGGGTTTACTTCGGTATCCTGGAGGTCAAGGGGGACGGAACTGCGGAGATCGGTAAAGTCAAAATGGCCATTTTCAATAGATAGATCAATGCATGATATGAAAAACAAAACCATGCTTTTTTTACGCCCCATCGCCATTTGCCTTTTGGGACTGCTCTGCTGGTTGGCAGAGCTCCAGGCGCAGGAGACGGCCATGGGAGCGGCCTCCTTCATCCGGCTGGGTTCGAGCGCCCGGGCTATTGCCATGGGACGAGCTTTTACCGCGCTGGCCGGGGAAGATGCGGTGGGGATGTTCTGGAATCCGGCGGGAATCGCCCTGGCCTCGAAATCCAGAATGGGTATTACCGACCGTTTGATGGAGGGGGGTGGTCTGGGGATGGACGGCGCTTTTTCCTTTGTCTCTGGCGGCTATTCCAGGCCCATCGGCCGAAAGATGGCAGCCGGTCTGGGGGTGATGTATTATGGTGTCGAGGGAATCGAGCAATACGACACCCGGGCGATGCATCTGGGCGATTTTTCGGACAACGAACTGCTGCTGCTGCTGTCTCTCGCCAGGTTGGAGGGACCGATCTCCCTGGGCATCAACGTCAAATTCATCCGCCAGGAATTCAAAGGATTGGAGAACGATCCGCAGTACGGCAATCTGGGGGCGCCAAGTGCCAGCGGCGTGGGGTTCGATGTTGGGCTCATTACCCATTTTTGGAGACCTTTGCGCATCGGGGTAATGCTCAGGGGGAAGACCGATCTGCGGAACGATCGAGTGCCGACAAGCGCCAGTGTGGGCCTGGCCTACGAAAAGAGGCTGCGGTTGGGGAGAGAGGCGCCCCGCGTGGTGCTGGCCGTCGACTTGGAACAGGTGAAGACTAAACCCATTCGGTTGCATATGGGGCTGGGGTTGGAGCGCCTGATCGCCTTTCGCGACATCGAGTTCTCTATCCGCGGCGGACGCAATAACTATTTTTTAGAACAGCGTATAGGCGATATCGTGAAGGGGGATTTCAAGTTCAAATTAGAGGGTGAGGACCAGGATCTCTTAAATGAATCGAATGCCCGTTGGGGAATGGGGATTGGCATTAAACACAGCGGGTTAGGGTTGGACTATACGTTCACCCGCGGTGTGCTCCACGATCCTCACTATCTATCTCTGACTTACCATTACTGATCAATAGCAAGGGGGAGAACACGTGCCAAAGTTGCTGATGGTTTTTTGGGGATTCGTGCTGTTTGGCGTGGGAATCGTATGGGGGGAAACCGAATTCACTTATCTGGAAAACAGCGATCTGAGCGCGTTTGGCAATTTCCAAGGAGCGGCCCTGGGGGATGCAGGAGAGGAGACTTTCCTCTATTTGACGCGCCAAGATGACCGAGGCACGCTGTTCTCATGGAAAAACAGCAGGGCTCGGGATATTACGGAAAACTTGCCCGAAGCAGCAGGAGAGCCAGGTGCCGAAGGGGGCGCCGCGTGGATCGATTACAACGGGGACGGTTGGCAGGATTTGTATATCAGCCGCTTTCAGCGTCCAAATCTGCTCTACAAAAACCGGGGCCTCGATATGTTCGAAGAGGTGGCCGATCATATGGGACTGGACGATCCGGGCACCAATCAGGGAATGGCCTGGGCAGATTTTGACGCCGATGGAGATTTGGATCTGTATCTGACGAATTTCGGTTTCCCCAATCGTCTGTATCTGAATGAAAATGGAAGTTTCCGGGAAGTGGGCGAAAAGATGGGAGTGGATGACGACGGAAGGGGGTTGAGTGCTGCGTGGGGGGACTTCAATGGGGATGGGGATCTGGATCTGTATGTAATCAACTACGGGCAGGTTAACAGGCTCTATCAATACAATAAAAAAGACAGCGTTTTCGTCGAGGTCGCACAACGCCTCAAAGTGCGTGATTCAGGGAAGGATAGGAAGGATATAACCGCGGCATGGGTCGACTTTGATAACGACGGGGATCTGGATTTGAGTCTGACCCGATATGGCGAGCCAAATCGCCTGTACCAAAATAATAGGGAGCAAGAAGAAAAAGCCGTTCCATTTGAGGATGTGGCTCAGCAGATGGGTCTGGACGACCGAGGTCAGGGACAGATGATGGCGTGGGCGGATTATGATAGGGATGGAGACCAGGATGTATATGTGGTGAATGGAGGAGACCAGACCGCGGACTTGAGCTGGTTGTATCAGAACGGCCAGGGGGAGCAATTTGTCAATGTTTCCACTGTGGTGGGCCTTACAGAGAAAAGCGGTGGAGCCAGGCGGAGCAAGGGCGCGATCTGGTGGGATATGGATGAAGATGGGGCTCTGGATCTGTATGTGGTGAATTTTCGTCAGGAAAGTCGGGTTTACAGAAATACGAGGAATGAGACGACAGGAAGGACTGACATCTGGCTTTCTGCCAGACTGCGCGACGAGACTCCAGCCAATCGTTACGGCATCGGGAGCAAACTGCGAGTGAAGGCCGGGGGAGTGAAGCAGGTGCACTATCTGGGGTTGTCGGCCAATTATCTGTCGCAGGGGAGTCAGCGTCTGCTCGTCGGGTTACCAAGCGGTAGGATCGACAGTCTGGTGGTGGAGTGGCCGGATGGCTACAAGAAGGATGTAAAAGATCGAGTTTCAATAAATACGCCGAGTAGTCAAATTATAAGAAGATCGAAGGCAAAGCTCAGCGTAAGTATTGAGGAAGAGATCAAATTTGGGAAGATTCCGGTTGGGGAGAAAAAGGGCGAGGAGATTATCATATCCAATGACGGTGAAGCTGATCTAGAAATTGAAGATATTTCCATTTCTTCGGAAGCGGGAACTCTGGAAGCGAGAAGAAGTTCTTTTAAACTCGAGAATGTGAAGACCTCTTTTTCCATTGCGCCGGATAGTAGCTATCAGTTTGGGGTGCATTATTCGCCAAAAGAAAAGATTAAATCATCAGCTTCGTTGATAATTAGAAGTAGTGAAGAGGAGAAGCAGTTGGTTTTAAAGGGTGAAGGAAGCTCAGAGGGATATCTTATCGTCGAGCCAGATCCGATCATTATTGATCTCGACTCGAGATCCGGAAGAGTCTCTTTTAAGAAAGCAGGAAGCGGCCATGTGGAAATTACAGGCTTCAAATTTGTAAAATACCAGGGTGGGAAAAGGATAACCAATTCCCTTATTCCCACCCTGAACGAGGAGTTAAAGCAGGGGAAAGTTTTAATTGAAAAAGAGAGAGTCTATGAAATAAGGAAGATCAGGAAGGATAAAGAAAATAAAGTAAGAACCGGTTATTTAATCGTCGAATACGAACCGGGAAGAAAAAGCAGAAAAATTAGAACTTTATGGACACGATCAGATCAGTTTGAAGAAACACTGTTTGAAAAGATTAAACCACATGTGCCCTTAGGAGTTGGTATTGTGGGGACGATCGGGATTTTTGTATTCGATCCCGAAGGCAATGAAAAGGACTACAAGAAAAGTCTCATTTCAAAAGAAGCAAAAAGGTATTTGGATAATGCCAATCAGGCTGCAAACCGGAGGAAAATATCTGGGATAGCTGCATTAGTAGGCCTTGGGACTTATTTCTTTAAGGAGCGCTTGCCATGGATTGGTCAATCGCAGCAAAATAACGTCAGAAAAAAGAATAATCTGGGCTTCGAGTTTCAAAATGGTGAAATTTCGGTGAATATTTTCAGGAACCACGGATTGGAATGATGGGCAAATCGATAATCTTCATAGCTCTGATATTGTGCCTTTCCCAGGCCTGCGGACCAGGGAAAGAGAATCCTGTTTTTCCAGGCTCTGATATTCCTGACGGTTATCAGTATGCAATTGAATACGTTGGCATTGGCATCTATTCAATTGAGGGTAGTTTATTGAATTCTCGGTATTTCAAAGAAGGGATCTTCCGTAAAGAAGATCCATTTAATAATAGGACACCAGGTGATAGTTTATTCACTTTCTATCAGGATTCTTTGAACAGTATCAGTCTCAATTTCAGAGCGGATACTTACCCTTTTGACCTAGATAGTTTACAAGTCAAAAAATGGGAAGAAAAAAAAGAAAAAATATCTTGGCAGTGGAGATTTTGGCATCTGAAAGAGTCGTCGCCCCCTGCGCCATATGCTCGTTTGAGAGAATGGGAATTGATCGGGGGAAAATTCTTATTCCCTTCTGATGATCTTGAAGGAAAAGAAGATGATCTTGAAGGAAATAAAAAAGAAATCAGAGTAATGTTTCCCTGTCCACAATATTTTGAACCGTTTGCAGCAGATGATACATTAAGTATCTGGCGAATTGAGGCGTTAATGTTTGATGCAAACTTAGATTCTTTAGGACTTCCTGATCAGTATAAGCTTGATATTGAGGGTGGATATATCAAAGGTTTTCCAATTCGGGTTACATGTGGTGGTTGAAAGTTGAAGGCTTCTAAGATTACTTCATAATTGAGTCCAGATCGGGAGAACAAAATTATGTCTGAGAGTTCCCAGGATGTCGACATCATTGGATTCCTGTTCGTGATGGAAGGCAATGATAAAGGAGAGATCATCAAGCTTTTTTCCGGTCGGAATACGCTGGGCACATCGCCCGAGTGCAGTATCATTCTGAACGACCCCGGTGTTTCCGCCAAACATGCCAGCATTCGCTATGGAGAGGATGAGGATTACGTAATCAGAGATCTGGATTCGAAGAATGGGACTTTTGTCAATGGGGAAGAAGTAATAACGGGGAAACTTCAAGAAAACGACGTGATTCTCATCGGCGATTCCAAGTTGAAGTTCAAGATGCTGTAGTTGTAAATTGATGCCGTTTTTTTGTATGAACTTGGATACCAGTAGCGAACTGCAGATAATCGAATATCAGTCAGCAACCAGAACCAGACTCAAAGCGCAATAGAGGAGGGTACTGCCGTGGACGCCAACAAATACGTAAGATGCGAGAATGGTCATCAGTACGATCCAAAAAAGGACAAAAATTGCCCCTATTGTCCCCAAGCCGAAACTGCTCCGAAAAGAGCGGAAGCCAATCGGCAAACCCCTGAGGTCAATGCACCCAAGCCCACGGCGGTCGATGGAGGAGATGGAGCAAGTCAGACTCGGGGTACGCCAAGTAACGAGACGCAACCCGGAGACGCTCAAAGAGGGGGACATTCGGGGGACGTGCGCGATGACATGCAGAACAGTGCGGGAGAGGGAACGGTCGCGGAGAACAGCGGGTCTGCGAATCCCCCGAAAACCGAGGCGCAGCGGTCAGCGCCACTGCCCACCGACCCCTCTCAAAAACAGAGGAAAAGGTCTGGAACTCTCGTTCTGCCCAATCCAGATGCCCCCAAGCAACTACCCATTTTTGGCTGGTTGGTCATCACCGAAGGAACCCGTCAGTATGAAGTAATTAGGATCAGCCAGGAACAGAGTTACGTAGGAACTGATGCCAAGTGCGACATCATAATCGAAGATAATTTTGTTTCTTCCGAGCACGCCAGTATACGCTATCGCGAGAAGGAATTTTTCATAACCGATCTCGACTCCAAGAATGGGACCTTCGTCAACAACTTCGGACCGGATACTTCCATAGACCGAGTAGAATTAAAAGATGGAGATGAGATTCATATCGGCCAGACGGTGATGATTTTCAAATGCCTCTGAAGGGATTACTGTAGAAAACTAGATATGGCTCTTTGAGCTGATAAATCCATAACTCGAGCTCGAATTATGAAAAAGATCAGAGCAATCAAGGTTTGCTTTTTGTTCATTTTGATACTGGCGGCGGACGTCGGTGCTCTCGACCTCTTTATCCGCAGCATCGATACTCAGCTATGGCCTTCCGTACGGATCTATTTGCGTGCCCTCGATAATAGAGGACAATCTATTGAAGGCCTGAAAAAAGAAGATTTCCTCGTCCAGACATCAGAGCAAGTCACCCCTACGCAACGGCTGACTCCCTTTTCGGACACTCAGGAAGGGACCGATCTGGTCCTCATCCTCGATACCAGTGGAACCATGAAGGGAATTCCTCTGGAAGATGCGAAACGCGCGATTACCGAATTACTCCAGTACGCCACCTCAGATGATCGATTCACGATAATCACTTTCAACGACGATGCGCGCTTGACCGCCGAACTGGGCATCGATAGACAGTCTCTGAATTACCTGGTGGAGGAGATCGAAGTCGCCGGAACCCAGAGCGCATTGTTCAAGGCCGTGGTGCGGGGGATTCGCTATCTGCAGGACAAGGGACGCGTAGGGCGAAGAGCGGTGATGGTAGTTTCCGATGGGCACGATGAGAGTTCGGGAGCATATACGCTGGATGATTGCATCAGGGAAGCGCGCACGGGTGACATCCCCGTCTTTTCGCTGGGTTTTTCCAAAGGGCAAGAGATCTATCTGGAGAACCTGGAAAAAATGGCTGAACGCACCGGGGGGCGCTATGCTTATGCCGCTACCTCCGGGGAACTTTCCGGACTGTATCAGGATATGTATGAACGGCTTCGCAAGCAGTACATCCTCGTCTGTGAGGCTCCGCAAAACCTTCAGGAAAGGCAGCAGTATCCGCTTAGAGTTTCTCTGCGCCACCGCGGGCAACTCACCGCCGTTAGCTCGGTCTTTACGACTCCCCGAATCCCAGTTCCGCCAGAACCGGAAAAAAACAACTCCTCTCTTTTCTGGCTCGGAGGAGGGCTCCTACTCATTTTGGCCGGGTGCGGTGGATTCTGGTGGTGGAGCAGAAAAAAGGAGGGTGGGGTCAAAAAATCCGGGAAACAGGGAGCGAAAAAGAGGAAGCCTCAGCCTGCGCAAGGAAAGGAAACCGCCCCCGCAAAAGAACCCACCCAGGAATCGCCGCAGCCTGTGGAAAAACAAGACCTTTCATCATCATCATCCCAGGCCGAAGTCCCTCTGGACAAAGAGATTCCCAAGCGGCGCCGAGGGGATACGGTCCTTATGCGAAAACCGGTATTATGGGCGGAATTGGTGGAGATCGCCGAAGCCGGCGAGGGAGAGCGTTTCCCCTTATGGGGAGAGCGGGTGGGAATCGGCACTCGACCTGGGAACGATCTCGTCTTAAATGACCAGGCTATATCCGGAAATCATGTCTGGCTGATAAAATCGGGCCAACGGGTGGAACTAGAAGACCGGGGTTCGACCAATGGAACTTTTGTCAACGGTGAACGGATAAAAAAAACCGACTTGAGGGATGGAGATAGAATTCGCATGGGGGTATCTGAATTCATCTTCCAGCTTTCTCGGTAAAGGATGCAGAGTATGGGTCCTCGATTGAGACTTCTGACTGCAAACGGCACGGATATAGGTAGAGAACGCGAAGAGAATCAGGATTACTACGGATTCTATGAAGGAACGCCATACGGATATCTCTGGGCCGTTTGCGACGGAATGGGAGGAGCGGCCGGAGGGAAAAAAGCCAGCATCATGGCGGTGGAGTTGATTCGCGACACCTTTCATGAAGAAGATCACGAAAATATCGAAGAGGTGATAAGAACGAGCGTGACAAGGGCCAACAAGGCCATCTTTGAACGCAGCCTGGAAGAGCCGGTTCTGCACGGAATGGGCACTACGGCTGTTATTTTAGTTATCAAGAATACCCAGGCATATATTGCACACGTTGGAGATAGTAGAATTTATCTGGTGCGCGAGGGGCAAATGCAACAACTCACGACAGATCACAGCCTTGTGCAGGGTCTGGTCGAAGAGGGCACCCTGACGAAGGAACAGGCCAAGGACCACCCCCAATCCCATATAATTACTCGATCAATTGGGGTGATGGAGAAAGTAGATTGTGATATCAGATCAACACCCATCGAATTGAAACCAGATGATCGTTTCATCTTGTGTTCCGATGGACTCACCGGGATGGTATCGGAAGAAGTAATACGAGAATTCGCACTCGAATTTGGACCTAGACAAGCCTGTAAAAAGCTGATTGATCTGGCCAATAAGAACGGTGGGACGGACAATATCACGGTCCAGATTATTAAGATCCTTCCACCTCTTCCCCCCCCCCGGAGTTTTCCCGAGCGGTTACTGAAAAGGGCAAAGTCTTTTTCAAAGAAACAGTATCTCTTGTTGGTCCTGTGTGGGGCGATTATAACCATTGCCACGGGCTTGGGCTGGTGGTTCTGGCCAGAGGCTGAGCAGGAAGCCGCGATGGAGAATCATGCAATTTCGGATGAAGTGATATCCGAGGGAAGGGCAGACGAAGACCCTGGGGAGAGAGTGGAGGATTCTGGGGAGAGAGTGGAGGATTCTGAGGAGAGAGTGGAGGATTCTGGGGAGAGAATAGAGGATTCTAAAGAAAAAGGGGAAGACTCTGGAGAAAAAACAGGATCGGATCTGGAGTAAGGGAAGTAGCCTTGCCAAACTGGATAACCCAAAATGTAGGTGCCCAGGAAATTCCCTGAGGCGTTCTTTTTTGGAAAGCAGGGTAATCTATGTATCAGCCGCTATATGCGCACGAATCCGGAGGGAAGCACAATATTCGCTACATTCTCCAGGCTGCAGGATTGGTTTTCAGATGGGATCATCTGGGAATAGGGGTGGTTGTCGCCATTCTGAGCGTGTTGATTTTCCAGATCTCCATTTCGCTGGCCAGTAGTCCAGTTGGATTGGGGATCCTGATAGTAATCAGCGGAGTCCTGAGTTTGCTCATAGGGCATATCGGAAATGCTTTGATCGCCCGATCGATCAAGCTGGAACTAAGGGAAGGCAGAAGACAGACCTTTAGAGAAGGGCTGGAGTTTTTGCAGAGGAATATCGCCTCGCTTTCCCTGTATGCCCTGCTGTTGGTCGGCCTCATTCTGGCCGCTCTGCTCGGAGGAGCCCTCCTTTCAGCCATCGGCTTAATACCCGCAGTAGGCCCCGTTCTTTATGGAATGTTGATTTTTCCTGTTTCTATTATTACCAGCGTGGTTGCTATCATCATCCTGCTCTTTCTATTGATTAGTTCTTTTGTCTTTCCCGCTCACGTGGCTATTGAGGAAACTTCCCTGATAGAGACGGTAAAGCACATGGCAGATCTCGTCAGACATAGAGGCTTTTTTATCTTTGGCTGTCAGGTGCTGTCGTCGATCGTCGGTCTGTGGTTGGCCCTGCTGGTAAATCTGGTGTTCATCGGCGGCCTGATTTTGAGTGTGGGGTTGGGAGTGGTGCTGATGGAGGAAAAATTCGGGCAACTAATGATCGGAATGGTCAATAGTACCTGGGGGGGGACGGCAATGACGATTATCCCCCGAGATTTGCTGAGGATGGCCGCCACTTTTTCTCAATCGGATATCGGCGGGAGTTTTGAAATCGGTGGATTCTTCTGGGGTTTATGGTTCGCCCTCTTCTTCATTTCAAGCAGTTCGTTTTTCTGGACTTATATGTCTGCTGGGGGAGCGATGACCTATCTGGCCACGGTCCAACTACCCGGAGCAAAGACAGAAACAGGAAGACAGGTAGAGACGATGCAGAGAGATCCAGACATCTTTTTCGGTCGGCTGGTGGACGTTGGAGGAGCGTGGGACTTCCAGCGGTTATCAATTCCAGCGATGGGCATTAGGGTCGGGAGAGAGCAGGGATGCGACATAATCCTTACGGAGGAGTTTGTAACGATTTCCAGGAAGCACACCGAGATAAAACCTGACCGGAATGGTCAAATTTGTGTCCAAGATCTGGATTCGAAGAATGGCACCTTTGTGAATGGGGATTTAGTGACGGAAAGAGAGCTGGAACCTGGTGATGAGATTCAACTGGGGAATGATGCCCGCGTGACTTTCAGATATGAGATTTGAGAAAGAGAGGAGATAAAAATGAAAGCCATCTGGAAGTGTTTTTCTCGGATAAGCATGTTTCTCGCCTGCGGGCTTCTCATCGGTTGTGGGGCAATATCAAATCTTTTCAATGGCGAGAGGACAAGGCTCGATCTGGGGGATGTCGCGTTCAGAGGCTATGTTGCGTATTACAACTACGATGATAAACCGATCCCGATCGGCAGAGCCAAGGTGATGATCGAAGTCGCAGGAGATATATTCGAGGAGACATTCACCGATAACGAAGGCGCATTCAACTTCGACTCTCTGCCGGACGGAGAGTTTAACGTGCAGGTTACCCATAAGGATTTCAAGACGTTCGATTTTAAAGAGAAGAAGGGGATTACTCTGAACCCTTTGAAAGTCCTGAACGCCTCCTTACCTGTGGAAATGGATATCATATCCACTGTTCTCCGGGGACGGGTAATTGTCGATATGAGTTCTGCCGTTATCGAAATGCCGGATGGCACTGTCCTCAAAGAGGGAGAGGGAGCCTTAAGAGAGGGTATTCCCATAAGAAAAGCGAGAGTTTCTACCTATCCGTCAACTACAGAAACGCAAACCGACAGCACTGGAAGGTTTACAATTGAATCTGATCGTTTTGAACCGGGGGTCGATTACGCGACTAGTGTTATACATCCCGCTTTTCACCCCGGGCTAAGTGATATATTTAGAGTGACCATCAGCGAGGAGAATGAAGTGCCTCTGGTTAAGCTAATTCCCGTGCCAGAGGACTCTCTGATTAAGCAAAGGACGCCATTCTATGAACTTGACGGGCCAGGGATAGTCGTACCTGGTTCAGGGTAATAATGACGGATAGTTTTTATTTGGCCCAGGAGGCGATAACTATCACTACATAGCCGGATAAGGGATTCCTGAGCAACCTGCCATTTTCTCCAAACTTTTCCAGGCTCTGGGAAAGATATTTCGTCGCTCCATAAATTAAAAAAATGGTTATGTGAAATGGTTGAATATGTGCGTATTGGAAGGGATGCGGATAACGATGTGCCAATCCGCGATGCCCATATCTCCGGCCATCACGCCGTCGTTTTCCAGACCGCATCGGGATACCAGATTTTCGACCTGCGGAGTACCAACGGTGTATTTGTGAATGGCGAACGAGTCTGGTCTGCCAATCTCCAGCCCGGCGACCAGATTACTCTCGGAGAGAGCTTCGCGCTCGATTCCCGCGAGCTTGGTGGGTGGTTTAAGCAACTAAAGAACAAAGGGACCAGTATCGAGCGAGTAGACTTCCTGCGCATTGGAAAGGCAAGCGATAATGAGATCCAGCTCGATGATCCGCACGTATCTCGCTACCACGCCATAATCTGCTTTCTGGGTGCGGGGAAGGGGTTCCATATCTACGATTTGAATAGCCTGAATCATACTTATGCCAACGGCCAGGCTATCGAGCATCAGACGCTCCAGGTGGTGGATCGAGTGACCCTGGGCCAGAAACTGGAGCTGCCCTGGAACCGAATCATTCAGCTATTCTCACAGCGGGCCGAGAAGCAGATGGCGCAGGCAAGGAGCCCGCATGAAACCTCAAGTCATGCTATCAGAACCACCTGGATCAAGGAGCAGTTGGAAAACGTCCAGAGAAATGTCCAGATTGAAATTGAGCGCGAGCACGAGCACACAGAAAAAAAAATACGAGAGAAAGTTACCAGGATTGCCATAGCAGGGGTAGGATGTATCGCAATCCTGGGGGTGCTCCTCGCTATTTTCATTGTGAAGCCGATTGAGCAGAAGGCCTTACCCTATCGCGATTCGGTGGTCATGGTGATCCACCAACAATTGGCCTTCAACGAACCGGTTTTGGATAAGGGATCTCAGGAACACACCTATACCCAGATCGATGGAACGCGGATCAAGGTCTTTAGTAACGTCTCGGAAGAAGGAAAATCTTACGGAAGCGGATTTCTCTACGCCCACAGAGGGGAACTTTTCGTTATAACCAACAAACATGTCGTGCAGCCATCGGTTTATAAATCTTCGTTGGCAGACGCGGGAAGATCTGGACAACTCACAGTCAGACTACAGGGGCAATCGCGCGAATATCCTGTCGATGTAGTAGACGTACATCCCTCTCAAGATGTGGCAGTGTTGAAGTTCAGGGAACCGCTTCGGGATTACATCAGTGTGGAGATCGATCCGGATTGGGGCAATGTAAAGGACGGAGACAAGGTGGTCTGCATGAGCTTCCCGCTGGCGATGGAAGGCCAGGTCAGCGGGCAAGTAAAAGCGGATCTGATTCCTGGAAGTATCACCAACAAATTTCCTCAGCGCATCAAATACAACCTTGTGAGTGCTCCCGGTGCAAGCGGAGGACCTGTTTTCAACGGGGATGGTAGAGTAATCGCTATCAATCAGGGAGGAAGCGTCGACAAGCAAGGTACTCACATACAGGGAATCAACTGGGGGCTTCCCGTCATCTTCGCTCGAGAGGTATTTCAGCAGTCTGGTCTATGAGGCCGAAGATTTCCGGTTGGAGGGAAAACTCTTGAAGAAAAGGCATATGCTCTATCTGGTGCCTCTGCTGTGGGCTGTTAGTATTTCCGGTTGTGCCTCCTCGAAAGTGGATCTGGATACGGAACAGATTCGCAGACGAAGCAAAGAGGCTTTGGGTGAATTAGAAGGAGGGGAGACCAGGGGGGCGAGCCAGCCCACCACCAGGAGATCGAGCCAGTCCACCACCAGGGGATCGAATCAGTCCGCCACCAGGCCCTACTGGATCGAAATGCCTCCCCAGGATGAGAGCAGCTACTACGGTGTCGGCGGTCCTGCAGAAGGATGGGATCCAGCCCGGGCACAGGCTCTGAACCAGCTAGCGCAGGGGATCGAGGTAAAGGTGGTCAGCGAGGTGCGCTCGATGGAGATGGCGAGAGAAAGAAGGGTAGGGAAGGGACGGGTGGAAGAGATCGAGTCCGAGTTCCAGCAGGAGATTAAGCTGCTGGCTACGCAGGTTATCACTGACTACCAGCTGGTTGACCAGTGGAGAGAGGAGGGAAAATACTGGATCCTCTTGAAATTGGAGAAGCAAAAAGTGAGGGATAAGCTGCAAAAGGAGCTGGATGACGCGCGAAAACTGGCTCTGGATCACTACCGGGCCGGAGTGGCGGAAGAGAGGGAACAGCGAATTGGGGGGGCGCTGAAGTCTCACCTGAGAGGGATGGCGGCGATCCGAAAATTCCTTGGATTGCCGGTGGAGGCAGTTTTCCAGGGAAGAAATATTCTGCTCAACAATGAAATCGAGCGTTCGGTGAGAGACCTTCTGGGAGGGGTAGAAATCGCCGCCCAGTCACCAAACCGACGGAAGGTGAGAGTTGGGCAGCCTCTGAGCGCTCCTCTGGTTGTCCAAGCGAGCTATCAGGACAACCCTTTGGGCAATATGCCGCTACAATTTGAGTTTATCAAGGGAATGGGAGAACTGGAAAAAAAAGTGCGGACAGATGTGAGGGGACAAGCCGCCTGCAGGGTTTTTAAGGTGACAACAGAAGAGCCGGCCAATGTGGTCGAAGCGCATCTAGACTTGGAGGAACTGGTCGGTCAGGAGGAAAACCAGGTTGAGGGGGTGCGTCAGACACTGGCGCGCATCGGAGGTGGGCAGGCCCGTTTTTTTATTTCGACCCAGGAAAAACGGGTCATGATACGCATTGAAGAAGAAAACCTCGGAACGGTGGTCTCCGATTCGTATCTCGAAAATTTCCTGAAAAAACAGATCGCCGGCCAGATGAAGGGGATCTTTTCCGAAACCGTACAAGACGCAGATCTCCTACTGGAAGGCAGCGCCAGTTCACGACTTTTCACCAAGAAGGGGGAAATCAACTGGTGCTACGCCACGGTAACTGTCCGCTTGCAGGACCTGAAGACCGGCGAGGAACTCTACAGCACCAAATTGGATAGGGTTAAAGGCTATCATTTGGAAAAAGAGGAAGCCGGGCGACGGGCCATTGAAAAGGCTGCAGGCCTAGTTTACAAAGAGCTGAGCACGCACCTGAAGAGAGAAATCAACCCCTGAGAAGCTGTTGAGTTAAAACAAATATCAGGATTTTGAGCGGATTTTTAGGTCCGAACACCCTCTGAAATGGTCAAAAAACGCAACATCAAGGACGCAAACGGGCTTTTTAGGGATCAATCAGCAGGCTATTCAGAATAACTCAACAGCTCCTGAGGGATGAATTAAATATGTCTTACAACTGGTCATGCCTCTTCCTGGTTTTCCTGAGCTTTCAGACAGTATGCGCAGGCGTTGGGGAACCGCACCGAATCTATCTGGTTCCGGGATATGCAAGCGCCCACGATGATTCCAGTGAAATTGTAGTCTTGATCTCCGATCTCCACCGGAAACTGAGCCAATTTCCCTTTATCGAATTTGTCCTGAATGAAAATGAGCAAAATGAAGTGATGAAAGAGTGGGAGAGACAACTAGGCCCAGAGATCAGCGAGGATTATCAGGTGGAGATGGGAGAGCTTAAAGGGGCGGAGAAGTATCTAAAAGTCAATATCTACCGCACTGGCTCGGAGCGGTATGCGAAATATGAGGTAGTGATTTATGACCTCCAAGATGGTAGCAAGGGATTTGCCCATTTTTCCGCGCCTGCATCTGAAAATATCAGTTTTATTGCGGAGCGACTCGCCCATCGGGTCAAGGTCGGATTAGCTCCTAGCGGCGAGATCCTGAAGATCTTGAGCCGGGACGAGGTGGAGGTAAGCATTGGGAGGGAAATGGGCCTGGGAAATGGGGTGAAATTAGTCAAGAGGGAAGGCGAAAGGGAAGTCGCACGCCTGAAAACCACACGGGCGAAACCCTACAGTTCGGAGGCAGAGATTGAAAAGGGGAAAGTGGCTCTGGGTGATGTCGTTTTCGCATTGCTGGAAGAGGTAGTGTGCGGACATCGGGGGAAAGGTGGAATACTGACGATTCAGGCTCCTCAAGCCTTAGAGGGTGCCAGTGTCGCAATTGATCGAGAAGAAAAAGGAAGAATCGAGAACGGTCGGTTAGAACTGTGTCTATGGCCCGGAGAGCATTTGGTCGAAGTGAAGGGATACGGGAGCATCGAAGAGGTTGTCTTTCTCCCATCGGATGGGTACCTACTGATTCTCGATCTGCCGGGGATACTTTCTCTACGGAGCGATGATGGGGCCAGGATCGAAGTGCGCAAGGGAGAGAACGGGGAGTGGCGGGAATTGGGCAAAGGCAGAATCAGATCAGAACTATCTGCGGGAAGATATCAGGTGAGAACACGCAAACCTGGATTTATCGTTCACCGCGAGGAAATTTCCATAGAAGGGGGTAAAGAAGTGCATCGCATCATCCCTCCGCTGGTCAAGGCGGAGGGTATGGCACTTGTCGAGGGAGGTACTTTTGTCCTGGGCAGTACCGATAAAGAAGACAATCCTCCTCACCGAGTCGAACTCAGATCTTTTTATCTGGATACGAGAGAGGTATCAGTCGCGGCGTTCAGAGCGGTTTTTCCGACTTACAAGTCCATTTTCCCCAACTATCCAAGCATCCGTGCGGCGTTGGGCGTGAGTTGGTTCGATGCCAAAGAATACTGTGAAAAGCTAGGGAAACGTCTGCCCACAGAAGCCGAATGGGAACGCGCCTGCCGAGGCCCCCAGGATTTGCAGTACGGGTATGGCGACCATTTTGACCCCAGGCTTACGGATGCACGCACTCATCAGGATAAGGTCGATGAGTTTCCTCTGCGTGTTGACAGCGCTAATGGCTATGGAATGTTCGATATGACCGGGGGAGTATGGGAATGGTGTCAGGATGCATATCGACCGGATGTAGATAATCTGAATCCCGAGAATCCGATTCACGATGACCTTCAGGCTGACCATGTGTTGCGAGGCGGCGCCTGGATAATGGAGGCACCGCGAAGACGAGCGAGCTGCGTATATCGCTTCTATATGCAGCCCGGTGAACAGGGCGAGAGTCCCATAGGTTTTCGTTGTGCCGCAGATGCCGAATAAGCCAACGTGTTGGCAAGATGGGGACTATAGAGCTTGGTGACCCATCATGATCGGGCAGGCAGGGGATCAATTCAACAGGATGAGCAACTGTCGCTGGAGTTGATTAAATCACGGCGTGGTCGGGGTTCCTTTCTTTCTGCTACGCAACCGCATCAGATTGCACTCTTCACCTTTGCCATAATCTCCGCTCTGACTTCTTGGGGCAACTCGGGCCAGGCGGTCACCACCTCGGCCAAGTCGGCCGGAATCTGGTACACGCTGGGCACCTATTCGACCAGCGCATCAATGGTTCGTCGGACCCTTTCAGGTCGGGCATTGTCGTAGCGCTCTGTCATTATGGGGGATTTGTGGCCCATCAGCTCCTGCACATCGCGCAGCGGAACTCCCAGATCCAGGGCACGCGTGGCAAAGGTGTGGCGTAGATGGTGGAAGGTCGTGTGACCCATGCCAACCTCATTGGCTGCCGCCTGGAGGCGTTTCCGCACCAGGGTATAGTGCAGAAGCAGATCTGGGAAGAGGGGGTCTTTCTCTTTTCGATCTTCGCACAGCTGCTGGAGTAGATGCCACACGCGCTCGCACAGGGGGCGGGCTGGATTGCCCCGTACCCATTCAGGATCTCCCTGCGCCACGGGAAGGATGCGGTATTCGCCCGTCTTGGTTTGGGAAAAGACGCGGATTTCACCGCGCCGCAGGTTGATGTGTTCCTTACGGAGAGCGGCTATTTGGGAACGACGCATCCCCGTGTCGGCCGCCCAGGCGACGACTTGCCAGACATACTCGTGATCTATCTTGCCCAGCAGCTCTTCGAACTCTTGCTCGGTCAAACCCTTGGGGGGGATCTGCTGCTCTTTAATCATCTTCACTCGATCGGCGGGCGAGCGGTAGATATAATCCCACTCGACGGCCATCTTGAATAGCGTCTTTAGGGTGGCCAGATAGCGGTTTTGTGAGGCGGGGGTGAAGGTATATTCTCGGTATTTATTGCTGATCTTTACATCACATTTTTCGCGGAGGAAGGAAGAGATGTGCTGGTGGGTAATCGAATCGAGCGGGTAGTCGCCCAGCGCCTCTTTGATTATATTTAATCGAGAGCGATTGCCGCGCCAGGTAGACTCGCGCCAGCCGGTGAAATCCTTCTCGAAGATGTCCAAGAAGGTGGAGAGTGGTATCCGTTGTTCCGATGACTTGGCCTGGTGGTAGAGGGCCACATCATCACCCGCTTCCAGCATGTCGGAGATCTGCCGAGCCTTGCGTTCTGCAATTTCTTTGTTGGTGACTTTCAGGGAGTATCGGACGTTTTTGCCGTCCAGTCCGGTATACTGGACGTGCCAGTATCTTCCGTCTTTATGAATGTTGGCGCGTCCGACAGATTGACGACCTTTTGAAATGCGTGCCATATCGTATCCTTTTCCAGATTTCTTGCAAATTTCTTGCAAATGGACCTGCAATTACTGCTCTGGGTAGCCGCAACAGATATGGCCTATTATAAAGTTAAATGATTGGCGGGTCAAGTAGTTAGGCGTGTAAGTCTTTCTCAGGGAATGGCTTGGGATGGGCGTTAAAATGGACTTTTAATCCGTAGGTCCCGGGTTCGAACCCCGGCGGGCTCACCATATAAAACAAGGGGTTACGAGATTTTTTACCGTCTCGTAACCCTCTTTTTTTGTCTTATGACCCATCCCATGTCTCAGTGCTTACCCTGTGAGCGGGAACATGGGACGTCGAGCCGGGTGCCCAACTCGAGAATCCGGCTCGGGTTTTTCCTCTTTCCTCGGCTGCACATCCTGCATTTCATTCTCTCGGTTATTCAAAATTTATTTTTCCCCGGCGTTTTTTTTCGTATCCTATCCGTGAGACTGGTTTCTTGGGTGCAAGTCGTGCCTGTTCTCTTTCTATCGATTCTCCTCCCTCACTCAATCAAGAGGGATCCGTCATGCCTACCCCTGTATCTCCCCGCTCGATGTTCCTGTCCCACGCCGTCTGCTGGATCGGTTTGCTTTTGGTCCCCCCGGTGGTTGCCCAGACGTTCTTTACAGGTATGACCGATCAACTCGAAGGATCCCTATTCTCGAGCGAAGGCGCGGCCTGGGGAGACTACAATAACGACGGATGGCCTGACCTGCTGTTGACCGAAGGGGAGGGGCGTGGGCGGACGACGCTGTGGGGCAACGAGATGGGGGGCCGGTTTGTGGAACAGCCCCTCTTTTCAGGGGAGAGCTACAAAGGTTCAGGAGTGCTCTTCGGGGATTTCGACAACGACGGGGATCTGGATCTGTTCGTGCCCGTTGGGGGCCTTCGCGGAGGAGGAAAGGGGGTAAATCTGCTTCTGCGCAACGACCGGGGGGTATTAACCGACGTGACCCGGGAAGCCGGTTTGACCGACTCACTCCTCACGTTCAACGCCATCTGGCTGGACTACGACCGGGATGGGTACATCGATCTGTATACAGGAAACGTATCTTGGGAGGACTCGACTTCGCGGAATCGGTTCTACCGTAACCGGGGGGACGGTACCTTTGCGGACGTGACCGACGAGACCGGTTTGAACTTGGCATTACATACGGAAAGTGGGGGAAGTTACGGCGGCATGGCGGCCGGGGATTTTGACGGCGATGGCTGGCCCGATCTCTATGTAGGAGTATATAATGACCGAAATCGCCTGTTTCTGAACGACAGATTGGGGGGCTTCCGGGATGCCACGACCAGCGAAATCGACGATGTGGGGCCTGCCTGGGGTGTGGCTGTCGGCGATATCGACAATGATGGCGACCTGGATATTTTTCAAGCCAATATCATAGGCGAGCAGAAACGATTCCGCCAACAATTGCTGCTGAATCTGGGGGGACAGTTCCTGGATGTCTTGGAAAGCCTCGGTTTGGGGGAGTTGTTTGCCCAGAGTCTCTGGGGGGTAAGCCTGGGTGATGTGGACGACGACGGGGATCTGGATTTGCTGATCGGCTGGCCCAATTACCTCTTCCTGAACAACGGCAATGGCATCTTTACAAACGCCTCGTTCCAGTATGGAATTGCGGGGGTTGGTAATTTTCCGGTGCTGGGGGATTTCAACCTGGATGGTTTCCTCGATGTGCTGTTCGGAAGTAATGCCCCCTCTGGGGTAATATTTGGGCGGTTGTATCGCAACAACGGCCGTGTCAACCACTGGCTGCGGGTGGAGCTGGTCGGCGTGCAGAGCAATCGCAACGGCATCGGTGCACGGGTGATTGCCACCTCCGGAGATCTGCGCCAGATACGCGAGATACTGG
>Ga0233431_1002612_pt1 | contig 24641 bp, 20 predicted proteins | sample SI_118_April2016_FD_179867 | JGI IMG/M metagenome (GOLD analysis project Ga0233431, IMG submission 179867) | Seawater microbial communities from Saanich Inlet, British Columbia, Canada - SI_118_April2016_200_MG | ecosystem: Environmental > Aquatic > Marine > Inlet | place: Canada: British...
GATTCATTATTAAACATCAGCCCTATGGATGTCAACAGGTTTGTCCATATATCGACATGCCAAGACGTAATTTGGACATTTGCGCGATTCTAGTAAAACCGCAAAAACCATTTTGGCTCTTATATTAGGTCTTTATGTCAATTTTGATTTTCGGCACATTTTTTGCTGATACATTCAGAAGTATTGACGATGACGGTTCATTTCAGAAAACGGGTCGACGGACTGCAGCGATTTTTTAACAATCAGTGGTTTGGGAGCGCCAAATGGCACGTCGGGCGCCGCTTTTTACACCAGCAAAGGAGCAGGAGGATTGGGCATGAATGAGGAGAATCGTAAAAAGATTGTGGAAGGGATGATAGAAACGATCATAGAAGGAGAGGAAGACGACATCCTTGATTTGGTCAAGGAAGCACTGGACGCATCAATGACACCTCAGGCCATCATTGAGGAAACCATTAGACCGGCTGCTGATATCGTGGGTGAAAAATTTGAGACTGGGGAATATTTTCTGCCTGAACTGGTCATGTGCGCCGATACCATGACCATTGCGATCAATTATTTAGAGCCCATCATTGCAAAGGAATCTGAAGGCTCGGGCAAGGAAAAATATAAAGTTGTGATCGGATCGGTCCAGGGCGATGTGCATGATCTTGGAAAGAATATCGTCAGAAGTTCATTGATCGCTGCAGGTTATGAGGTCATTGACCTGGGAATCGATGTTTCAACGGAAGAATTCGTGGAATCTGTGAGGAAAGACAATCCTGCGGTTTTAAGTTTGGGCTCCTATATGTCCACCACAAACCTGGAGTTCGGAGTTATTGTTGAAGCCTTGGAAAAGGCGGGTCTTCGTGAAAGCGTAAAAGTGATTGTTGGCGGTGCAGCGGTGACCGACAAGACATCCAAAGATCAAGGGGCCGATGCTTATGCGCCAAATGCAACTGAAACCGTTCGTATCATTAATGAGTGGACCCAATCATGATGGGAATTATTCACACCGTTGGATTCACACGAACCCATAACAGCATCATTTTTGATACACAAGGGGTACATGGATAATGGCCAAAAAACTTGATTTTGACAATAGACCCGATTTTGATTGGAGTAAGCCACTCAAAAGCCCCGACATCAAGGAAGTGGCGGCACAGAACCACGGATGGCAGGGAGACCGAAATGAGCAATATCGAATCGGTGTTGGCATTAAAGAGAAAGTGCAACGTGGTGAGGCCTTAACACCCAAGGAAAGAGGGATGGCCCTTGTGCTCGGAATCACAGGTGACCGTGTGGTGAGCTTTACGCACCATGGGGACTGGGCGCTGAGACACTACGGATTGACAACATCGGAGGCCCGCAAGAATCCAACCAAGCATGCCCAGGTTTATGTAGATTTTTATAATGATTTCGGCGTTGATCTCATTACCGCCTGTGCTTCAGACTGCGCCATACTTGAGACTGAAGCTCTCGGCATGCCGGTCAAAACATATGAAAACGGGGTAGACCAGTCCGGGGGCACCATCATCAAGGATGAAAAGGATGTGTGGAAACTCAGGGAATATATCGAGACCACGGATTTGAGGAAAGCCGGTAGGATGCCGGAACGGATGGAAATGTTTCGGGAACTGCGCAGATTAAGCAATGACACGGCGTTTTTGCTTCCTCAAGTGGGATCTCCATTCTTGCTGGCGTGGTTTTTAGCCGGTTATGGTACCCTTGTAAAATGGATGCGAAAGAAACCCCACTTACTTCATCTGTTCCTGGATGTCTGCAAATTAGCTTGCTTCAAATTTATTGACGCCTGGAAAGAGGTGGGTGTTCATGCGGTGGTTGAAAGCGTATCAAGTAGCTGGATGCCCCACCTGCATGAGTGGCAGGCCCAGGAATTTATCATTCCCTATACGGCCCAGGTGACGGGTTATGCCTGGCCTTTTCCTTGTTTCGGATATGCCTGGGGTGCACCGTACGCAATCGGTACGGACACAAGAAAATATGATCGCAAAAATATGGGCTCGGAAGATGAATGGATTCGCTGGCAAATGAGAGACATCATGAACACCAATTCGCCCGTATTTTACAACCTGGCATCTGATTGCGATATGCCGCCGGGCAACAACCTTTCACGCTATCGGGATCTCGCTCTCTATTTTAAAAGGGCATATAAAGTGGGCATTCATGGGGAAGAACTGCTTTCCGGGACCCCTGAATTTATTACCCGAAAAATGGTAACGTGGTTGCTCGAAATGTATCCATGTGAAGGCGGCGCATGCATTCGTGCCAATTTTATCGACATTAACACCTCACCTGAGAACATCCTGGCATGGACCAATGCCCTTAAAGAGTATGGTACGTTCCCGATGGATCGATCCAAAATGGAAGCTTACCTGAAAGACCACCCCGGCCCTACCATTTGCTACGAGTTAAAGGGACTAGAAGGTAAATTGTTGAAAAAAGCGCAAGAGAAAAATCTGGTTGAGTAAATAAGTTATCCGGAGGGATACATTTTTGGACATTGGCATGATGCCCCATGAAGGGGTTTCATAAAATTTAAAACTCAAATTAATGGAGGCGGAAGTTATGAAAGTGAAAAGGTTGATTTTGATCGGCAGTACTATCTTGTTGGCATTGGCTTTTGCAGCACCTTCTTCGGTTCTGGCAGCGGAAAAGGTCATCGAAATTAAGGCGGCCACCTGGCACCCCGTACCGCACCGATTAACCGAAGATGCGTTTAAACTGTATGGCAAAGAAATAGAAAAGCGTACCAACGGACGCGTCAAATTTAAATGGTTCCTTGGCGGGAGTTTGGTGAAGGCGTCTAACAGTTATGAAGGCCTTAGAACCGGCCTGGTCGATTGGGTTGTGCTGGGAACGTTTACCACCATGAACAAATTCCCCATAACCGAAGGGTTGGGGCTCCCTTTTGTAGTTGACTCCGCCCGGCATGCGGCTGCGGTGGGCTGGGAAATGTACAAAACCATTCCTGAAATGCAGGAAGAGTATTCACAGATAAAGCTGCTTGGGGTTTGCTCAACTGCCATCATGAACCTGGCCTTGAAAAAAGGGCCGCCACCCGAAAACCTTAAGGACATGAAAGGGTTGAAAGTCGCTGCCATCACCGGGCCGAGTATCGAGATGCTCAAACTTTTGGGAGCTGCGCCTCGATTCATTAAACCGATGGATTCTTATGTTTCCCTGCAAAGAGGTGTTGTAGACGGCGGATTGTGGCCTGATGCACCTTTGAGGTCGTACCGTCTAATTGAATATACGAAATATTATACAAGGGCCGGCTTTATCGTTGGCCCCATGGGATATGGCATGAACATGGACAAATGGAAGCAATTGCCACCTGATATCCAAAAGGTCTTTGAAGACCTGAGCGAATCGGCAGGATGTTTAGCGGGTACCACCTTGACCAATGAGTCCAAATGGGTGGTTGATGCCCTCAAAAAAAGAGGCGACACTTTTTATGATGTGACGCCTGAAGAAAAAGCGAAGTGGGTGAAAAAAGTGGAGCCCATGTATGGCAAATGGATTGAAAAACTGAACGCCAAAGGCTGGAACGGACAGGCAATTTTTGACAAAATGATGGCCATTTCAGAAAGGCTTCGGAACTCACCATGCCAAAGCAGTGATTGGTGGGGAAGGTCCGGCGTAAAATAATATAACATCGTCAACCCCAGGTATCCTCCTCCCCTTTCCATAGAAACGATCGGGGAGTGTCGGATACAAATGTTAATGTTCTATAAAGAGTCAAACGTATCGGAAAAATTGCAAGAAGGAGGGAGTCGGCCGTGATTCTAATCGGTGAGAGTATTCATACCATGTCCAAGGCCATGCAGGAACTGATAAAGAACAGGAACCCTGACCCAATCCGGGAGTTGGCCATATGTCAGGCGGAAGCAGGCGCGAATTATCTGGATCTGAATCTTTGTTCAATCATGACGGGAACGGCAGCAGCCATGGAATGGGTTGTGAATACTGTACAGGATACCGTGGATCTCCCTCTGGTCATTGATACCACCAACATTGACGCCATGGAAGTGGGGCTCAAACTCAGTAAAAAACGACCCGTCATCAATTCCGTAAACGGGATGAACGAGAGTAAAGAGCAGATGCTTCCCTTGGCCGTGAAATATGATGCGGATGTGGTTATGGGAATCTACGATGAGAATGGCGCACCCCCCAGCGCCGATGAACGTGCCATGCTGGCGGTGGATCTGGTTGAGTATGCCAATGAACTGGGTATTTCAACGGAAAAAATCTGGGTTGACCCGGGCCTCTATCCTTTGACCAACGACCAGGAGCATGTTGCCGCATGTATGGAATTTATTCAGATGATAGAGGATGTGCTGCCGGACGTTAAGACCATTACAGGGATATCAAACGTTTCGACCGGGGTTGAGCCGTCGGAATTGAGAAGAATTCTGAACCGGACCGCCTTTGTCATGGGCCAGAGGTACAACCAATATGCAGCCATTGTGAACGTCCTCGATAAAACCCTCGTCCAACTGAATACCGGGGAGAATCCGGAGATTGTGGAACTCATACACCGGGCCATGGACGAAGAGGGCATGGATGTGAAATCCCTTTCCCCTGAGGAGGCCCCCTATGCCAAGGCGACCCGGTTTTTACTCGGGCGGGAGCCTTTTTCACTCTCTGTTCTAAAGAATTAAGCAAAGCCTCTGACAAGCTATATGGAGATATTTCATGGAACAAACGATTCCCAAAGAAGTTTTTAACGGCAGCATCAATGAGGTGGTTTTAGGTGTCGGTGAGCGATCAATCACCATCGGTGGGGATGCATCATATCCCTTTCATTTTTTTGAAGGATCGCTTCCCCATTTACCGGGGTTTGCTATGGAGGTGTACGACCTTGAGCCCACGGACTGGCCGGCCGGGGCAATGGCATCTTTTGCAGATGTGGCCGGCGACCCTGTGAAATGGGCCCGGAAGTGCGTTGACACCTTCGGCGCGGAGGCCATCTGCCTGCAACTGGAAAGCACGGACCCCAACAAAGAAGATACCTCCCCGGAAATTGCCGCGTCCCTCGTTAAAGAGATCACCGAAACGGTCGACGTCCCAATCATTGTGTATGGAACCGGGAATGAAAAAAAAGATGCCAGGGTCTTAACAAAAGTAGCCGGCAGCGCCGGGGGAAGCAATCTGTTCTTAGGCCCGGTGGTGGAAAGAAATCTGGACGAGATCGCCCAATCCGCCGTTGAATTCGGCCATGGCCTCATTGTTCAAACCCCCTTGGAAATCGCTCCCGCCAGAGAGATGAATATCAAACTGAAAAAGACTCTTTCACCGGAACGGATCATGTACGATCCCATGAGCATGGGAGTGGGGTATGGCATAGAATTCGTTTTCACCGTGATGCAGCGATTTCAGCAGGGATCCATACTTGTAAATGATGTGAACCTTCAGATGCCCTTATTGGCCAATATTGCCAAAGAATGCTGGGGTACCCAGGAGAGTAGAAACAGCGAGGAGCAGGGGATTATGCTGGAAGCTGTTTCAGGCATGGCGCTAATGATGGCTGGGGCAAACATGCTGATTTTAAGGCATCCTGAAACATATCATCTTCTCAAAGAAATCTCGGGAGGTAATTGAAAAATGAGCATGAACAAGACGAAACAGAAAAGGATAGAAAAGATTATCAATGCATCTGATGAGTGGGAGCCTGTCGGCCCCACCCCCATGCCCGACATCAGCACACTTCGGGGTTGGCAGATGAGGCTCTTGAAGACCTACAAACCGTTTTACGCCCCTTCCTGTGATCTTTGCTGTCGCTGTACATTTGGAAAATGCGATTTGACCGGCAATAAAAAAGGCGCCTGCGGGATCGATCTGAGCACGCAGCAATCGAGAGAATTCCTGATCAGTTGCTGCCAGGGAACAGCCGCCCACACTGCCCATGCCATTCATCTTCTGGATTATTTGATCGATAAATACGGTGAAGATCACAAAATTGACTTGAGCAAGGAAGTTGAGATTGAAGCGCCCATCATGCGAACCGTCATGGGCCTCAAACCCGAAACCATAGGTGATTTGAGAAAGGGCTTAACCTATGTGGAGGGTCAGCTGTGCCATCTGGTTTCCTCGACCCACACGGGCCAGGAAGGTGGAAACCTGGATTATGAAGCCAAAGCCATGCATGCTGGGATCATGGACATGCTGGGCATGGAGATCTGCGATATTGCTCAGATTTCCACACTTAACATGCCCACATCCAACGAAGACACCGCCCTGGTGGATATTGGATGGCGGTCTGCCGATATCACTAAACCGGTTATTATCTGTATCGGGCATGCGGTTGCGCCCTCAAAGGAAATCCTTGATTACATGACCGCAAACGGCCTCTACGATGATATTGAGGTGGGGGGTATTTGTTGCACGGCCATAGACAATACCCGATTGTCCGATAGCGCCCGTGTCATCGGTCCTTTGTCCAAGCAACTCTCTTATATCAGAACCGGTGTGGCCGATCTGATTGTTACGGATGAACAGTGCATAAGGTGTGATGTGCCGGAAGAGGCGGAAAAGACCGGCACGGCCCTGATCGCCACATCGGACAAGGTCTCTTATGGCCTTGAAGACGTCACCGATAGAGGTTCGGACGAGATCGTGGACATGATCGTGAATGAGAAGCGGCAGGTCTTGATCCTGGATCCTGTAAAGGTGGGCGAGGTGGCGACCCGGGTTGCCCAGAAGCTGGCGCCCATGCGGAAAAAGGAGTTTATCGAAGAATGTAACGTTCAGGGAATGGCCAAGGCCTGTAAACGATGTGGCAGTTGTGACAAGGTATGTGCCAATCTTTTGCCGGTGGGGGAAGCGGTATATGCTGCTGCTAATGACAATCTCGAACTGTTAAGAGGTCTTAGCCGGGCTTGTGTCGGGTGTGGAAAATGTGCTCAGGAATGTCCGGAAGGCATCCCCGTCTTGAATCTCATCCAGGCGGTGGCTTCCACCGAGACGTTTAAGATGAGATCAGGCCGTGGAGCCGCCCACGAAATCGATATCCGGAGGATTGGTAAGGCCCTGGGTATCGGAAGCGGGAGCGAAGGGCGGTTGGAAATCGGATCAGGGGCGGGAAGACTTCCGGGTGTCATCGCCTTTGTGGGTTGCTCCAATCTGCCTGAAGCGGATGATATTGCCGATATGGCATTGGAATTTGCTGAAAGAAAATTCCTCGTGCTTCTGACGGGATGCGCCGCCATGGGGGCTGCCATGAAAAGGGATGCAGACGGAAAGAATATATACGAAAAATTTCCGGCTGAATTCGGTCCCAGTGGGGTCATTAACATCGGTTCCTGCGTTTCAAACTCCCATATTGTGGGTGTGGCTGTAAAAGTTGCCCAGTTATTCGCTAAGAAGCCTTTGAGGGGGAACTTTGAAGTCATTGCAGACTACATCCTCCATCGTATCCCCGCGGTTGGGGTGGCTTGGGGGGCCTATTCCCAGAAGGCCACTTCCATTGCAAGCGGCGCGAATGCGTTCGGGATTCCGGTGATTCTGGGGCCTCAAGGCGCCAAATATCGCCGGCTTTTATTGAGCGATGGCGAAGAGGGCGATTACCCCGTGAGAGATTTCAGGTCAGATAAAGTCGTTGAGATGGGTGGGCCCTATCCCGATCATCTGATTACCCTGGTGGAGACCAAGGAAAGGGCCATGGTTACCATCGCGAAACAATGCCTGCGCAATAACGACACAGGGCCTTTAAGGCCTCTGCGATTGTTCCACTATATCGACCTCCATAAGAAATACATGGGATCGTTACCCGACGATATCCATGTCCATGTTCGAAGCGTTTCCGAGATTCCCCTGGTTTACAAGCGGGAGGTCATGGAGGTTTTAGAGAAAAAAGGGTGGAAGCCAAGAGAGACCGTACCGACGCCCACATGGATCGGAACTTACCCCTCAAAGGCTTCACTCAGCTAAGGAGGAAAACCATGAAGGCTCAAGCATTCCATACCGTCAATATATTAACGGGTACTAAAAGCGGAACAATCATTAAAGATGTGGATCAGTGTGCGGAACTGATCAAAAAGGCAAAAAGGCCGTTGCTCGTCATAGGGGGCAAGGTCCTGGATGAAAAAGGATTGACCAAACCATTGGGTGAATATGCCATCGATATGGCAGATGCCGTGGACATGCCCATATGCGCAACGGCCCATTCCATAAAAGGTCTTATCGAAATGGGATGGATGCCGGAGAGTACTTTAGATTTTGTAGAAATTTTAAATTTTCTGAAAAAGAGCGACTGGATGGGGGTGGGGAAGGAAGGGAACCACGATCTGGTAATTTTCATGGGTATTCGGAGCGATCTTCTTGAGCGGGGCTTGTCGACCCTCAAGCATTACGCGCCCCATTTGAAGACAATATCTCTTTGTAATGAGGTCATGCCCAATGCAGACTATTCCCTCCCCAACTGGACCAAGGGAAAGAAGTGGAATGGGTTTCTGGGAGGTTTAATCGAAGCTCTGAATGATCAGACAGGTCAAGCGTAAAAACGTTTAAAGGAGGGCTAAATAATGCCACGCATTACGCCGGAAGATAAAAGAAGAACCGCCAAAAAAGACAAGATGATTGACATAGAGAGAGACGCAAAGATTGATTATAGCGCTATGTCGGAAGAGTGTTTGGTGCAGATCGGGCCTCAGTTCGAGGGGGAGCCGGTCCGAAAAGGTGAATATCAGGTTGAGCTTGGAGGGCCGAAAGCAGATGGCGTGTATATGTTGCGCGCCAAAAATATGGATGACGTTGAAGACGGCAAAATGACCGTCATCGGTCCGGATATCAACGAGATGGAAGATGGCAGCTCCCAACCCTTTGCACTTCTGGTGGAAATTTCCGGAAAGGGCATGGATAGTGAAAACGAAGTGGTCCCGGAACGAAGACTGCACTCCTACCAGAATTATCTGGATGGGGTCTGGGCAACGGGGGCCAGGACGGATTCCTGGACTCGAATATCTAAAGAAGCCTATGAAAAGGGCTTAAAATCATTTGAGGACCTGGGAAATATTTTCCGAAACCTTTACATGTCGGATTTCCTTCAGATTAAGAAAGTCGCCTGCACGTTTATCACGGATGAGAAAAAAGTCGAAGAGTTCTTGGTCGAAGCAAAAGAGGTCTTCGCCCAAAGAGATGCCAGGATGAAGGACATGAGTGAGGAGGAAGTGGAGGAATTTTATTCCTGCACCCTTTGCAGTAGTTTTGCGCCCAGCCATGTTTGCATTATTACCCCGGATCGGATGTCACTATGTGGTGCTTTAAATTATCTGGATGCAAAAATGACCTTCCAGATGGAGCCCGATGGATACGTGGGCAAGCACATTAAAGGAGAACTGCTTGACTCGGATACTTACGAATATTCGGGTATCAACGAAGCTGTCAAAGAAAAATCCATGGGGGCAACGGAGCGGGTATATCTGCATTCCGCTTTTGATTTTCCACACACGTCCTGTGGCTGTTTTCAGGGGCTTCTTTTTTACATCCCGGAAGTGGATGGATTCGGTTACGTGCACCGTGATTTCCAGGGTGAAATTTGCAATGGACGAACGTTTTCTTCCATGGCAGGGGAAGCCGCCGGCGGGAAACAGATTGAGGGTCTAATTGGATCGGCGATCGATTATTTGCGGTCCAAAAAATTCCTCATCGGGGATGGCGGGCTTAACAGAATTGTCTGGCTGCCGAAGGAGATTAAGGAAGATCTGAAGGAGGATATTCCCGAAGAACTTTACCCTAAAATAAGCAGCGAAGAGGACGCAACGAACGTGGAAGATTTGATGGAATTCTTGGAGCAGCAAGGTCACCCTTGCCTGACATAATGCGCAAAACGAGGATTACCCATGAAAATAAAAGCATCAGATATCAAAGATAAGCTCCCTGAAAAGGGGAAAAAAAATTGTAAAGAGTGTGGCGTTCCGACCTGTTTTGCCTTTGCCTTGAAACTGAGTAAGGGGCAGGTTGAGTTAGATGCGTGCCCTCACCTTTTGCCAAAGGAGAGGGAAGTGCTCACAGATATTCTGAGCCCCCCAATGCAGCTTGTTACCATGGGAACGGGGGATGGTGAAATTCAAATAGGGGACGAACTGGTCATGTTTCGGCATGATCAGGCTTTTCAACATGCACCTGCCATCGCCCTGCTCATCTCAGATAGCGAAGCCGATGATGACATTGATCATAAGCTGAAACAAATGAACGAACTGCAAGTTGAGCGGATTGGAGAAATTCTGAAACCCGATTTTCTGGCACTCAGGTTCGATTCAAATGACCGGGGAAGATTTGAAGCGGTTGTTAAAAAGGCTCATGACCGATGTGAAGTAACGGCCATTCTCATCTCCGAGGATCTTGATGCTTTGTTCTGGGCGCGCGATTTGTACCTCCAAAGAAAACCGCTGATCTATCCTGTTACAAAGGAGAATATCGGGGAGGCCATTTCAAAGATCAAAGAGAATCCCACAGCCGTGGGCGTAAGGGCCGCCTCCATTGAAGAGCTTCCTCTTCTTACAAAGGAATTGAAGGCCGCCGGGATTAACGAATTGGTCTTGGATTCTTCTCCTCAAGATATTTTTGACGCCATCAAAGATCATACCCTCATTAGAAGAGCAGCAGTGGCCGCAAAAATGAGGCCGCTGGGTTATCCAACCATGTCTTTTCCCTGTTTGTTGTCGGATGATCCGAGAAAGGAAATGGTGTATGCCTCAATACTGGTGGCGAAATATGCCGGTATTATTGTTCTGTCCCACCTTGAAGAAGATGATCTCTTACCGCTGTTGCTTCTGCGGCAAGACCTTTACACCGATCCCAGAGTCATGAGGGAGGTTCAGGCAAACATGTATGAGATCAACGAACCGGATGAGAAATCACCTGTTCTGGTCACGACCAATGCTGCGTTGACGTATTTTGCGGTGTCATCTGAAATTGAACGAAGCAAAGTACCTGCATATCTCATGGTTGTGGATACCGGGGGATTTTCGGTTCAAACGGCTTTGGGGGCTGATCGGTTCGGCGGCGGCAAGTTGGCCGAAGTGCTTGAAGAAAGCGGGTTGGGTGCCGGGAATAAGCTGAAGAAGCTCATTATCCCGAGGCCCGCTTACGTCATCAAAGAGGACCTTGAAAGTAATCTTCCAGGATGGGAAATCGTTGTGGGGCCTGAGAAAGTAAAAGAGATTCAGCCCTTACTGAGACAGATGGTTTAGAACGCAAACGAAACCCGGTCGAGCTCCGACATCGCTCGTGGGAGAATGTTGGTTTGAAGCATCATGATCGTGCTCTATTTGCCCCAAGCATCCCATGAGGTCAGTTGTAAGAATTGCATTGATTGTGTGAATGCCTGCCCTGTCAAAGCCATTCGAAACAGCGGAAAAGGGCTCATTTTTGACAGGGTTGGGTGTGCGGAATATGTGGCAAAAATGGAAGAATGCCTGGAATGTATTACCGTGTGCAAGGCCGGGGCGATTTCCATGAAATGTTTTGTCAAAGATACCGAAGGGAAATGGGTCCGGGAGACATGAATTTTGGATAGAGAATGAAATCCGGTGCAGGGGCGTCATTATCAACATGGTCCGGATGCGGGTGTTGATTCAGGTGGAGACAGGGATGGAAAAACTGACAGAAATAGCGGTTAAAATAGGGGCATCAAGTGCAAAAATTATTGATGTGAAAGATGTTGTCGTCGATGAGCGGGTTCGGTTGAAGTGCGCTGTGCCCCGGTGCCACGGATACGGCAACTGCCTGGTTTGTCCACCCCACACCATGAGTGTACCGGAATTCAGGGAAATTCTGAAGCGATACAAAAAGGCCCTCGTGGTTCAGATTGAATCCCATTTGAATTCGCTTGATAAGTCCGAGAATTCTGGGCTTTCAGATCCAAAGCTTATTAAGGAGCAAATGGATCTCCACCGGCCGATCCGGATGAAGTTCAATGACTTAATGAACAACATAGAAAAAGAAGCGTTTAAGCTCGGCTTTCCCTTTGCCGCGGCATTTGGCGCCGGCAAATGTGATTTGTGCGGCGAAGCCGGTTGCCTCGGAATGGCCGATGGCATTTGCAGGCATCCTTTCAGTGCGCGGCCCGCCATGGAGGGGATGGGAATCGATGTCACGAAGACTGCCCTTAACGCCGGGCTTTCCGTAGAGCTTTCAAGCGCGACATCCGTAAAATACACCGGCTTAATGTTGCTTGAGTGAGTGGGGCGAACTTAAAGACCCAAGGGGAAAAAATCAAGAAAGGAATACAAAAAGCATATGGCCGATCAGTTTCTGGAAACCCAAATGAATTATCTGAAAGAGTTGTATAAACAGTGCCCTGATGATCTGGAAGATCGCATGTTGGCCACACGAAAAAATGATGCTTTTTACTTTCAAGCATTTGGAGAACCCTGTTGTCTCAGTTCAGAGGGCATATTCTTAAATGGAGAGAAGGTTACGGGCCCTGTGGGTGTATTAATTGCCTTATACGCACTTAATGTTCACAATGACGCCGTCCAACTCTATCCCCTGAATTCCTTCCAACAAATAATGGGATCGAGGGCCTATCGCAGTGCATCTAACAGCTTCTCGGAAAAAAATATGATTCCCCACGTTATTTCTATTCAAAGTCGGAAAGAGAAAATTATCTCTTTTTTTGATGGGAGTGACAATGCGGGAAAAGAAGGCGGCCGGGGCGATTTTTCTTTTACCCTGTACCCATTACCGAAAGTCCCGCTTTTTTACAATTTTTATTTACCTGATGAGGAATTTTCAGCCTCGGTCACTTGTCTTTACGCAGCCAATGCGAAATCATTTCTTCCCGTTGATACAATCGGAGACGTTACAGAATTCACCGGGCGAAAGATTATAGAATTGGCTACTTCATAAACGCCAATTATGAGAGGGGAGAAAATGTCTCGTACGCCGGAATTACCAAGTGACAAGATGGTTTCGGATTTTGAGAAATCCGAAAAAAAAATAGACCCCATAAGCTTGTCTTGGGAACTGCTTGAAATGATACCAGGCGAGGAAATATGTACAAACACCGGCGCCAGTCTGGTGAAATCCGGCATTTTGAAGCTTGAATTTCTAGGTCGTGATATTATTTGTGACCTGAACGAGAAGTGTTTTAAATATGATGACGATCACCTCATAAACGACCTGCCGAGCAAAGTGGTTCTGCTCAATTATCTCCAAAGTACCCCGTCTATGCTCCCTTCTGAGCAGTCAAGCCATCGTACTGACAATCCCATCTCTCCGTTTCAGTTACCGCACGGCGATGTTTTTTTTCGGGGAGCCCATGCCATACCGAGTTCACAACTGGAAGAAGCGTTTGGGAAAGACCCTGAAGCGTTTTTGAATGCCGGAAAACATCTTGCGGGTGAGTCGTTGGGAAAAGGTGATGCATCCTTTTGCCTGAAAGCGTTACCCTGTATCGAGATTTATTTTTACCTCTATGCGGCTGATGACGAATTCCCGGCCCGGGTCAGTGTCATGTTTAGTGGAACCATAAATGAATATCTGCCCCTTGACTCCATATGGGCATTAACCAATGTGATCATAAAACAATTGCTGGAATTCAAGAACCGTCCTGCATCCTAGCGTGTGATAGCCGATTTCGAACCGCCTAAAATCAAGAAATGAATGGAGAAAAAAATGGCTGAATTAACGTCAAGAGAGAGGGTCCTCAAACTATTTGCAAAAGAACCCATAGACAGAATGCCCTGCTTCAGTGGCATGAGTATGGTGACGGTTCCCGCCATTGAAGATCTCGGGCTGAGTTTTTCCGAAATCCACTTCACGGCTGAGAATATGGCCGGTTCGGCCATGAAGTCCATGGAAATTTTTGGGTTTGATGCAGCGGTTGTCCCGTATGATATGGGGGTTCTTCCAGAAGCGTTGGGCCTGGGGGTAAAAATATACGACGATGGTAGAAGTCTCACATTCCCCACCGTTCCAAAGAAATGGGATACGGCGGATGAAGTGAAAATTCCTGATGATTACTTAAAATTAGGAAGAATGCCGGTTGTGGATGACGCCATCAAAATACTGAAAGAAAAAGTAGGTGAATCCCATGCCGTGGGGACCTGGATATTCGGGCCGTTTACCCTTGCCTGCCAGCTTGTGGATTTGAAAGTTTTCATGAAGATGACCAAAAAACAACCGGAAAGAACAAAAGAACTGCTGGACATGCTGACACTCTTCCTTATGGACCTTGCGAACCATTACCGGGAAATCGGAGCGGATTATATTACCATACGAGAAATGAGTTCGGGTTCAGATCTTATTTCGCCGCGCATGTGGGGCCCGCTGGTTCAACCCAATCTCCAGAAACTTTTTGACGCGATATCATCTCCAAAAGTACTTCATATCTGCGGTACCACCGGTCCGATCATTGAAATGATGAATGAATGTGGCGCGGATGCCCTCAGTGTGGATAACAAAAATATCCTCGCTGAAAGCCGGAAAAAGATTGGGGATGATGTTCTTCTCTTCGGCGATTATCACGGATTTGAACTCACCAGCGGGGCTTCACTGGAAGAAATAGATCAGGCCATTGGAAACTGCATCGAATCCGGTGTGGACGCCGTATGGCCCGGCTGCGATATCTGGCCCGAGGTCAAAGAGGAAAATTTACAGGCCATCAACAACCGAATCAGGGAATTGGGGCGATTTCCGACGCCCGCCGTGGGGAGAATCTAAACGAATTTTTAAGTGAAAGGTATATGCAACATGACTTGTACGATCGCTGTAGCAGGAAAAGGTGGAACGGGAAAAACGACTCTTTCAAGCCTCATCGTCCGATATCTTGTAGAAAAAGGGCTGACGCCGAACCTGGTGGTGGATGCGGACTCCAACATGAACCTCAATGAACTTCTCGGTCTTGAAATTACCCATACCATCGGCAAGATGAAGGAGAGCCTGGGACGAGAGCGGCCCAGTGATGTTACCAAGGAGGCCTGGGTCCAATACAAGACCCATGAGGCCCTGGCAGAATCAGAAGGGTTTGATCTTCTCGCCATGGGGAGGCCAGAGGGGCCCGGTTGTTACTGTCTGGCCAACACGCTTCTGGTAAGTTTTCTTGAGAACCTGATGGATCATTATCGTTACCTGATCATCGATAACGAAGCCGGTATGGAACATATCAGCCGCCTCAACCTGAGGAAAGTGAACCTTTTGCTCATTATTTCAGATTCGAGCCAGCGGGGCATTTTAACTGCCGGCAGGATTCGCGATTTAATCCAGGAACTCCATATCTCAGCGGATCGGGTTTGTTTAATTGTCAATCGGGTCCCTGACGGGCTCGATCCTTCTATTCGAGAGAAGATTGAACACCTGGGTCTCGATCTTGCTGGAACCGTTCCTGCGGACGACCTGATTTATCGGTTGGAAGTGGAAGGCCGCCCCACCACGGTTCTTTCAGAGGACTCGGCCGCTCTTCAAGCGGTATATGGGATCATGGATGAGATCCTACCGGTGGATGGTAATGGGAAATAGGCCTTCTGCGGTTCGGGTTGCTTAACGGAACATCGAAATTTTGTACAAAAGAGAGGATATTGTCATGTCAGAAGACGGTAAAGCCATGGTCATTTTTCAGCCCTCCGGATGCAGGGGGTATATTGATAAAGGGAAGACCATCAAAGAGGCTTCTGTGGCACTCGGCGTAGATATGGAAGGCGTCTGTGGTGAAATGGCTGTTTGCGGTACCTGCAAGGTCAGGATTGAGGAAGGGGACTTCGAGAAGTACGATATCAAATCCAGTCGCGAGCATGTGGCCCCCATTCGATTTTCGGAAAGGAAGTTTTTCAATCTACAGCAGGAGGAAGCCGGTTTCCGTCTGGCATGTCAAACGGAGATCCTGGGAGATATTGTGGTCTTTGTCCCCGAAGAAAGCCGCATGGGGAAGCAGATCGTTCGCAAGGAAGCAACGGATAGGCCCATGAAGGTCAATCCGGCGGTCAAAAAGTACTGCGTAGATTTACCGAAGCCCAGTCTGCAGGATAGTCTCGGTGATTTGGAACGTATTAAGAACGCGTTGAATGAGGTGTTTCAACTGACCGATTTAACCATTGATTCCCAGGTGCTTCTGAATTTGCAAAACAGTGTGCGCGACGGGGATTGGAAGCTGACAGTATCCGTATGGAAGGGCAGAGAGATCATAAAAGTGGAACCGGGGTTAGAGGATAAGGCATATGGTCTGGCGGTGGATGTGGGCACCTCCACGGTGGCTGGGTATCTCTGTGACCTGACGGATGGCAAGGTTGTGGCCACAGCCGCCATGATGAATCCACAGGTTGTCTATGGTGAAGATGTCATGAGCCGAATCAGCTACACCATGACCAACCCAAACGGCCTTGCGGTGTTGAACAAGGCGATTATCGACGGACTAAACGGAATTGTGGAGGATGTTGCGGACCAGACAGGCATCAAGCGCCAGGATATTGTTGACATGGCCATTGTGGGAAACACCTGCATGCACCACATCTATCTCAATATCGATCCGAGATATATCGGTCGAGCGCCCTTCAACCCGGCCCTTCACCACTCTCTGGATATTAAAGCCCGTGACTGGGGGCTCAATATCCTGCCGGAACCCGAAAGAAGCGACAAGGGCGGTTACCCCCCCTGTCAGGTTGAATGTCCTGCCGGGGTCAATGGTCAGGATTTTATCTACCTCACCGCCCAGGGCAGGTTCCAGGAGGCGCTTGAGATGGTCAGGCTGGCCATGCCTTTTGCCGGGGTCTGCGGGCGTGTGTGCAACCATCCCTGCGAGAAAGGGTGTGAAAGGGGAGAGGTCGAGGCTCCCTTGTCCATCCAAGCCCTGCATCGTTTCATAGGGGATCATGAGCTCAAGGCGGGCCGGGAAAAGGCATCGCCCATGGAAAAGATGAAGGAGGACAGGGTTGCGGTCATCGGGTCCGGGCCGTCAGGGCTTGCCTGTGCCTATGATCTCATTCGAAAAGGATTCCCGATCACGGTGTTTGAGGCTGCTCCTGAGAGCGGCGGGATGCTGCGCTACGGAATACCCGGGTACAGACTTTCAAATACCGTACTCGATAATGAGATCGCTCTTATCCAAGAACTGGGAGTGGAGATCAAGACGAACACCGCCATTGAACGTTTGGAAGATCTCTTCGAGCAGGGCTTTAAGGCGGTTTTCATCGCGAGTGGCGCTTGGAAAAGCCAGGAACTGGGTATCCCGGGGGCAGAATCCGGGGGTGTCGTCTATGCCCTTGATTTCCTGAACAAGGTCAATGGGGGCGAAAAGCCGGCATTGGGAGATCGCATAGCGGTTATTGGTGGTGGCAGCGTGGCCATAGACGCTGCAAGAAGCGCCTTGCGCCTCGGGGCCCAGGAAGTCCATCTCATTTCGTTGGAATCGAGGGATCTCACGTGTTCGGACAGGATGCTGGCCCAGGATCAGGAAATTGTTGAGGCCGAGGAGGAAGGTGTCATTTTTCACCCCTCTTTGGGTGTTACCAGGATTTTGACGGAAGCGGGCAAAATTGCTGGCCTTGAAACTGAAACGTGTGTCTCCGTTTTCGATTCAGAGGGAGCCTTTGCTCCGAAATTTGCTGAAGGTCCCACACCCATCATAGAAACCGATACGGTTATAATTGCCATAGGTCAGAAGGCGGATGGGACGGCGTTCCCGGAATTGGACAAATCGCCCACCGGCACCATAACGGTGGACAAACAGACCCTGGAAACGAACGTCAAAGGTGTTTTTGCGGGGGGTGATGTGGTTTCCGGCCCCGCAGACGTGATCGGTGCCATTGCTTTTGGTAAAGAAGCTGCCATATCCATTGAACTATTTGTGGAAGATAAAGATCTCTCTAACGCCAGACCGGCCCCCTTTAGAAAAGTAGAAGACGTCCCAAAGGAAGGGGTTACAGCCGTTGAAAGAAAGGTCATGCCTGTGCTGGAACCTGAAAAACGGAAAGGATTTTCCGAGGTTGAGTTGGGCTTCGATGCGGAAATGAGCACTGAAGAATCCAAGCGCTGTTTGAACTGTGGCATTTATGCACAGAAAGAGGGTTCAGATACGGGCCAGATCCGCGATGTGGGGATCAAAATATCTCCCGGGGCCTATATCCATGTGCTCCCCATCGAGGCCGGCTTTGTGGGGGCCGACAATGTGGGTGTGCTGATCGCCGAGGAGCCGTATAACCAGGATAGTACGGTGCTGATTATCGATATCGGCACCAATGGTGAACTGATCCTGGGCAATCGGGAGAGGCTTATCTCATCTTCCTGTGCCACCGGTCCCGCCTTTGAAGGTGCCGAAATCAAGCACGGCATGCGTGCCGCGCCAGGCGCCATTGAAACCATAGAGATCGATAGAGACACCAAAGAGCCGCGATTTAAGGTGATCGGCAGGGATGTCTGGAACACGGAGCTCGAGGAGTTTGGCGCACGGGGTATCTGTGGTTCAGGGATCATTGATGGTGTGGCGCAACTCTACCTGGCAGAGATAATCGACAAAACGGGACGATTTAAACGAGATCTGTCGATTCCGCGTCTCCGCGAGAGTGACGGTAAGTTTGAATTTGTAATTGCCTGGGCAAACGAGACGGCAATCGGTCAGGATATCGTGATTTGCCAGGATGATATCAGGGCCATACAACTGGGTAAGGCCGCTATGTACACCGGCGACAAAATCATGATGCGCACATTGGGTGTAGAGAAAGTCGATAAGGTCATATTGGCCGGTGCCTTTGGCAGTCATATCAACAAGGACTCGGCTGCCATACTGGGTTTCTTTCCTGATTGTGACCCGGAGAATATCTATTCCGTCGGCAATGCCGCCGGGGATGGTGCCCGTATGGCGCTGCTGGATGTGGACAAAAGGAGCGAAGCTGATGAGTTCGCCAGAAAAGTGAAATATACGGAGCTGACGGTTGCAAAAGGATTCCAAAAGGAGTTCCTCTCCGCCATCGCAATCCCTCACAAGACTGATGAATTTCCAAATCTGGAAAGAATTGTACCACCTGAAACCCTTCATCAGAAATGATTCTTCAAAATTTCAGTTTCAAGGGGACAAAAATGAATAGTGCTCATAAGCTAGGTGCCGTATTGGAGAGGCAAACGATTGCTTTGAATGGGGTGGTCAATCCCCTGAGTCGATACCTCGCTATTGCAGGGGCAATTTTGACGCTTCTAATGTCTGCACTCATCGTGCTGGACATTATTTTGCGTTCCCTTTTCAATTTTCCCATACAAGGTACCATCGAATTTGAACAGTTCATGCTCTCCATGGTTATTTTTCTTACCATTGCTTACGCGATGATCGAAAATGCCCATGTCAGTGTAGATCTGATCAGCTCCAAATTTCCTCCGAAAGTTAAGGTAATTGTGGGGAGCATTAGAGATCTTTTGGCGATGTTCCTATTTATTATAATCAGTTGGCAAAATGTGCTACGGGCAATAATGGCCCATAAGGAAGACGAAATTGCAGACGTCAGTAGATGGCCTGTATATCCTTTTTTGTTTGTCGTCGCCTTTGGCAGTGCTCTATTGGTTTTGGTTCTGTTTATCAATTACTTAAAGAAACAGACTGATTTGCTGAAAAGTTTCAAGGCCCCTTGGAGATGGGTTTTATTCATATTGTTAATGTCTGCTATGATTATATTATCTCCCATGTTGATGAAAGAATTTTTTACTGAGATGTCATCGGTAACAGCGGGTTTACTGGGCGTTGGATTTCTTTTAGTGTTGATGTTCATGGGGCTTCCCATTGCATTTGCAATGGGACTCGCCGGCCTCATCGGCAACTGGTACCTATTAGGGGCACAAACTTCTTTTGGCATCGTAAGGATGGCCGTTTATGATACCGCGTCCAACTTTTTTTATTGTGTTGTGCCCTTTTTTATTCTCATGGGGTTTTTATTTTTCAGGGCCGGGCTGAGCAAAGCACTTTATAATACCGCCTATAAATGGTTCGGGCATTTGGGAGGCGGGTTGGCCATCGCCACCATTACCGGATGTGCAGGTTTTGCGGCAATCTGTGGTGATAGTATGGCCACTGCAGCGACCATGGGGTCGGTTTCCCTCCCCGAGATGAAAAAATATCGCTACGCGGATTCATTGGCCACAGGCTGTATCGCAGCCGGGGGCACGTTAGGCATTCTGATACCTCCCAGCGTCGGTTTCATCATTTACGGGCTTATCACTGAGCAATCCATCGGGAAACTCTTTGTTGGCGGGATTTTGCCCGGGCTGCTCTTGACCTTCCTGTTCATTATTGCGGTATTTATTCTTTGTAAAAGAAATCCATCTTTAGGGCCAAAAGGTCCGAAAACTACTTTTTCAGAGAAAATAAGATCACTTAAACAGATTTGGCCGGTGGCCCTTACCTTTGCCCTCGTTATGGGAGGCATCTATCTGGGTTTTTTTACGCCCACTGAAGCGGGTGCTTTTGGTGCCATCTGCGCTTTGATTATTGCTTTGGCATCGAGAAAACTGACATGGAAAACATTTTTCCAGACCCTCCTTGAGGGAGGTCGAATGACCGCAATGATTTTGACCATTCTTGTGGGCGTTGAGATATTGGGCTTTTTTATATCAAGAAGCGAAATCCCCATGAAGATATCGGAATTTTTAATATCTTTTGACGTGTCACGTTATGTGATTTTTATCCTTGTTCTGGCGCTGTATCTTGTTCTCGGGATGGCTATGAATATTATCCCCATGATGATGCTCACTTTGCCCATTATATTCCCCACAATCATGGCACTGGGGTTCGATCCCATATGGTTCGGCGTGATTATGGTGATTATGATGGAAATGGGTCAGATCTCCCCACCCGTCGGTATCAATGTATTTGTTATTGCGGGGGTATCACAAGACGTTCCCATGGCAACCATATTTAAGGGGATACTCCCCTTTATTCTGGTAGAAATTCTTGTGGTAATCATCCTCACACTTTTCCCTCAAATTATAATGGTGTTGCCCAATGCAATGGATGTATTGCCAGGCATCGGGAGTTGAAAATAATTTGCGCTGCAGGGCTTTTGGCTTCGAAGGAGTAGCAGGGCTTGCAGCTTAGAGAGGAAGGAGAGAAACCATGGGAAGAAATCAAGAGGTGTATCGTGAATTATTGAAGGTCATGAGTAAACGGGGTGGGCTTTACGCAGGCTTGGACATCCCTGAATTTTTTGAACTGATATATGAGCTGTTCACTTCTCAAGAAGCGGAAATCAACAACGCCATGCCCGAAGGGCCATTCACGCCCGAAAATATGGTTGTGCGGATGGGCATGGGAGAAAGGGAATTGACGGAAATTCTCGAGAGGATGGCGGATAAGGGGCTTTGCAGCACTTTCCAAAAAGATGGAATTCGGTATTACAAGGCCGCAGCCATGATGCCTGGAATACTGGAATTTCAACTCATGCCGGGAAAGGCCACAGAAAAAGACAGGAAAGTGGCTAAACTTATTCAAGCATATTCAGAAGCATATGAATCCGTACAAGGCACCACAAAGCTGACTTATCCCAGATCGCGGGTCATCACCGTGGATAGAACCATTGCCGCAGGCAATACAGTCCATACCTACGATCAGGTCTCATCTTATATCAACAAATATAAACAGATTGCGTTGGCAACATGCTACTGCCGCCACCTGGCATCACTGCTGGATGAAGACACCCATGGCATGCCCATGGAAGTGTGTATGTGGTTCGGAGAAATGGCGGAATTTGCTGTTGAAAGACTTGGTGCACGCAAGGTGGATAAGGAAGAAGCCAGGGAGGCCTTGGAACAATCAGAAGAAGCAGGTCTGGTACACATGAGCCGAAATGTGACCGAAGACATTGAGTTCATGTGCAACTGTGATCGGTGGCATTGCCGGGCCATGAAATTGGTTTCTGCCCAACCCAGGCCTGGTTTGTTTTTTAACTCCGGTTTTCAGCCGAAATTCGACCCTTACCTATGTGTGGCATGTGAAACTTGTCTCGAAAGATGTCCTGCCGCAGCCCTTGTCATGGGGGACGAGGACATCCCTGAAGTTGACCTGGACAAGTGTTTCGGGTGCGGAGTTTGTGCGACCGGATGCTCGGAAGAGGCCATTACCATGGTATCAAAACCGGAATTTTCAAAACCGCCAAAGGATATGAAAGCGTTTGAGGCGGCCGTGATGGCCAGCATGAGTTGATTTAAGAAGCGATTAAAAAAAGGAAGGAAGAAAAATATGTCATATGAGTTGACTGAAGAACAGAAGATGTTAAAGGACACTTTGGCGCGTATTGCCAAAGAACAGATCGCCCCCGGTGCGGAAAAACGTGATGAAGAGGCGAAATTCCCATGGGATATGGTAGAGATCCTTCGTGAAAATGCCTTATTCGGGGCTGACTTCCCGGAGGAATACGGTGGTTCTGCCATGGGGCTTTTGTCTCTCTGCATCATCGTGGAGGAGATCGCCAAGGTATGCGGGTCCACCTCAGTGCTCCTGCCGGTACACTATAGCGATTAGAATCACTCTTAATGGAATTGGAGGAATTATAGGGATGGGAATTAAAGATGTTGTTGTGGTAAGCGCTTGCAGAACGGCCATTGGGAAATTCATGGGATGCTTCAGTAATGTTCCAGCGAGAGATTTGGCTTCAACCGCCGCTCTGGGTGCCATTGAAAAAGCCGGGATCGATGCCAGCATTGTTGATGAAATCTGCATGGGGCAGGTATACGGCGGAATGCAGGGTTCCCTACCTGCCCGCCAAGTCGCCATGAGGGTAGGGCTACCCCACAGAAGCAGTGCCGTATGCGTGAATCAAAATTGTGCGTCAGGCATGAGGGCCCTTGAAATCGCGTGCCATAACGTCATGCTCGGCAATACCGATATCTCATTGGTTGTGGGTGTTGAGAATATGACACAGGCTCCATATCTGATTCCCAAGGGAAGAATGGGGTACAGAATGGGGCCGGGTACCATAGAAGATCACATGCTTTGTGATGGACTTGTGGACGAACTTGTCCCGGGTCACATGGGACTGACCGCTGAGAACGTTGCGGAAAAATACGGCATTACCCGAGAAGAATGCGATGAACTGGCTTTAATCAGCCATACGAGGGCGACAAAAGCCCTTGAAGAGGGAAAATTCGACAGTGAAATTGTGCCCGTGGAAGTTACTAAAAGGAAAAAGACGAAAATTTTTACGATCGATGAACACCCTATCCGAGACGCCAGTCTGGAGGGCATGGCCAAGTTGCGCCCCGCTTTTAAAAAAGACGGTGTTGTGACTGCTGCAAATGCTTCGGGTATCAATGATGGTGCTGCCGCAGTGCTTATCATGAGTAAAGACAAAGCGAATGAACTGGGACTGAAACCCTTGCTGAAACTGGTGGATATCTGTGATGAGGGCGTCGATCCGAAATTCATGGGGCTTGGGCCCGCCGTGACCATCCCGAAACTCCTGAAACGTTCAGAGCTGAAGTTTGAAGATATCGATTATTGGGAAATTAACGAGGCCTTTGCCGCCCAGTGGCTGGGAGTCGGAAGGATGCTCAAAGAAGAATCCGGCATGGCATTGGATCTGGAGAAAACTAATCACAATGGTTCTGGTATTGCTCTGGGGCATCCTGTAGGATGTACCGGTGTTCGCCTTATTGTCACCCTGTACTACGAAATGGAACGCTTGGGGGCGGCCATGGGTGGCGCAACCTTATGTGTGGGCGGTGGACCGGCCGTCGGCTCCTTATGGACAAGGGAGATATAACGCCTTACGGGGAAACATGACCGGAAAAGACATTGCCAGAATGGCTTTTGAACAGGTGAAGCCGCCGAGGGTTCCGGTGACGGTCATAGGCGGTGGCGCGTGGAACATGCACGCGGCCGGAAAAACCTTTTGTGAGATCAAGTCTTCCCCTGAGACCATTGCGGATGTCCAGGTCCGAGCATTCAGAAGGATTGGCCATGATCTCATTTGGACCGGGGCGGGTTTTCTGAATTATCCCATTCACTGCCTGGGTTGTTCTATTCAAGATAATTCCTCTGATGCGCCCAGCCTCGTGGGAACCGCCATTAAAACCTTAGAAGAGGTGGATTCCCTCAACATCGATACGGTACTTCAAAATTCCATAATGAAGGGGATTATTCACTCCCAGCACCTGGTGGCGGATGAGATTGGTAAGGAGACCTTCATCCTTCAAAACCAGTGGGGTCCTTTTACCACTGCATCCAGGATCGTGGGGATGGAAGCGTTAATCATGGGAATGATGGAAGATCCTGAGAAAGTGAATGAACTGATCAGGTTTTCCGCTGAACTGGTCTGGGCTTCGGCTGAGCGGATTCTGGCTCATAATGATATCCCGGGTATGTGTCTCTGTGAGCCCGTTGCTTCAGAAGACATGATCTCACCGTTTCTTTTTCGGGAGTTCGTCGCGCCGGTTTTAAATGATCTTGTCACCCGTGCAAGGGCTATTGACAAGTACTCTATGATTCATATATGTGGTAACAGCACGGATATTTTAAGCGACGTCCTTGCCATAGGACCTGACTGCTTCAGTTTAGAGTCCAAAGTGGATCTTGGGGTGGCCCGAAAGATTCTCGGGGAAAAAGTTTGTGTGGTGGGCAATATGTCACCTACGGGTGTTTTTTGGTCAGGCAGTCCCGAGGAGGTTGTAAAAGAGGGAGTCGAATGTGTGAAGAAATGGGGTGATGAGAGCGGGTATATTTTGAG
>Ga0233431_1002616_pt1 | contig 24579 bp, 21 predicted proteins | sample SI_118_April2016_FD_179867 | JGI IMG/M metagenome (GOLD analysis project Ga0233431, IMG submission 179867) | Seawater microbial communities from Saanich Inlet, British Columbia, Canada - SI_118_April2016_200_MG | ecosystem: Environmental > Aquatic > Marine > Inlet | place: Canada: British...
GTCTCCGAGCTTGCACTACAAGCTCTCCGGCTGAACTCCCGACCAATAAAAAAAAGGTCACCTAAACGGTAACCTTTTTTCTGTCGGAACGGGGAGATTTGAACTCCCGACCTCTTGACCCCCAGTGTCACAATACCTGCTAAACCCTATAACACAGTTACTTACAGTCTTGTCCTCTACACAAAAGGACACGATAATGGGTACAATTTCAACGAGAAAGACTAAAAATGGATTACTACATTATTACGGAAATCTAACAGTTAACGGGAAGCGAATTAGTCGCTATCTCGGACTGTCAAGACCAACTGCTGTAATGGCATTAAAGCAACTAGAATTTGATATGCGTTTTGGAGATCTAGTGCCAAAGGCTGAGATTGTGAGTTACAGGGATGCTATTAGAAAGTTCCAGATCCATGTAGAACTGACAGGAATCACCTACGAACAAGTCAAATATATCGGAGCCCGCATTAAGAGTTTTCAAAAATACTGTAAACAGCAAGGCGCTGTGGATCTGGATCAGATCACTGCCGATCACAGTCAAGGGTATATTGCCAGACGCAAGATGGAAAAGGTTACTAAGACCTACAACTATGGTAAGGAAGGAAAGTGGAAGCATCCTGCGACCTCCACAATCAATCGAGAGATTGGCTTTCAAAAGCGTTTCTTTAGGTTCTGTTCTGATAATGGCTGGATAACACGCAATCCTTGGGCATTGATTTCAAGAGTAAAGAATGACAATAACAGAGAACCACGCTATTCATTTACCGAGGAAGAACTAAAACGTATCCTCCATAGTTCAGGTAAGTTTCATGACTTTTATTTTTTCTTGCTTCATACAGGTTTACGCCCCACAGATACTTTCGTGCTAAGCTCAGAATCATTTGAAGGAAATATGATGACGGTCAGACAACGTAAAACAGGAGAGTGGCTGCAAAATGTCCCAGTATCTGAAGAAGTCCTCAACAGTATTGGTAATCGTATAACATCAGGAGGCTTACTCTTCCCTGAACTTCAATCAGATCGCCAAAGAAGATATGCCAGGAGGCGTGTGCAGGGGTTGTTTGAGCCTGATTTTGTTCGGAAGAATAATATCAACCTGCATACCTTTAGGCACACATATGCAAGACGAATGCTGAACAAGGGAATGCCGAAGGAAGTATTGCAGACATTTATGGGGCATCGATCTATTAGAACGACAGAAATATATGCGAATTGGGTGAATAATGACGAATTATCAAAGTGGATTTAAATATTTCCAAGTGTTTAGCTTTCTGGCACTAGTAATAATGATAAACCTTATTGCCAAAAAGCTGAGGTTCTGACACATAATAAAGAAAATAGGTAGTGAAAAATTAGATAATTGTGATCAATATTTATGCATTTTAATTTGGAATAAATATAGTATAATGCTTTGTTCCTTTATGTTAAGCTTATACGGTTGAATGTATATATTATTTCAATATAAGGGATATATTATGTCATATATAAAACAAAAAGCGAGGTAATATGAATCCCTTCACCATTAAGACTTCAGTGAAAGATGGATCAAATTATCCAATATTAGTTGACCAAAAACCAGATAAGCCTATTCAAAGATACTTTGAAATTTTAAATGAGGAATTCGGTGGTCATCTATCTAGGCCATTGCCTTCCACCCGTGAATGGCTTCATTTTGATACATTAGATTGGATTTGTGCTGAAACTGAATTGCATGAAACCGAATTTAAAGAGCTACCAGAAAATGTTAAAAATGATTTTGAGCTAACAAAATCGAATTTTATTAAGGCTCAAAATGAATTGCGAACTTCTGGCGATAAGTACAAGGTCTTTGAGTATTTTCTTCATTCTCTTGAAGATGGCATGGAGCACATAAGATTCTATATCAATGGCTCTTCTTGGTTTTTGGTGAATTGGGGTATGTTCTCAGAGCCGATATATGTTCCCAAAACATCACCACCTATTTATATCCCACCAAGTGATGAAATTGAAACACCCATTGAAAATCCCATTGAAACACCGTTTGAAATTCCCATAGAGGCAGATCCTTCTCCATTAAATGACCCTGTTGAAGAATATGATACAGATATTCCAAATATATTCAGGAAACCAGAACACCAAACTGATGGTGAGGGTATCAACACTGGTATTGAGGATGATACTGGAGAGGGGGTTGACGAAGACCAAATCAAAAAAGGACCCGAAGATGAAAGTAGTTATTGGGATTGGTTAAAATGGGTACTATTGGTCCTGTTAATCTTATTTATTGTTTATTGGTTTTCTGGTGGATCATTTTGGGCTGCAAGTGGACCAGAACGGCTAAAAACCAATACTTTTGGTTCAAAAACCAGCACTACAGGTCAAAATCCAAAGCCCAAATTGAGTTCTAAAAAAGATCAAGACAATTCAACGAGTACTAAACCTCCAACTTCAGAACAAGATGGATCAGAAAAGTCAAGTAAAGCTCAAACGATTCAAGGGAGTAATCCACGAGGTCAAGCAGCTGATAAGAAGCAATTGACCAATAATAAACAGGAATCGAATACTGGGAATAGGAATAGATCAGATGGTCAGGCATCTAATGAAACCCCTAAACCTTTAAGTGCTGGATTTGCTTCTCCCAAAAAAATGGCTGATTCACAAAAAAAACACCTTGGAGGTATGAATCCTCAGGCAAATGAATCGAACGTTTCTCCTCCGACAGATCCAGATAACATTACACTAATTGGCGAGGTGTTAATGTATACAGATGAAGAAGTAGTTGTTTATTATTTTCAGGAAAAAGAATCTGGTGAAAAATATATTTTAGATATTGAAGAATTAAAAAGTGATAATTCAAGAGAGCATGAGATTAGCAAATATGGACGAGGAACAGCTTCATGAACAATATAAGAGATAGAATTAGTTCCAGTTTGGATATCCTTAAAAAGTCAAAGAGGTGGGTTAGTACAAATATTGATAACAAATCAATTGTTAGCTCTATTACTGAAACAGAATTTGAACTTAGAAAATTATATCGTGCTTCCGAACGAAAGGCCTGCCTTGGTTTTTTTGGTGAATCTCAAGTAGGCAAGTCATATTTAGTCGGGAGTTTACTATCAGGTGGAAGTGGTGAATTGCTAGTCTCTCAACACAAAGATGGCAAACAATCAAATTTTATAAAATCCATGAATCCAAACAGGCAAGCTGAGGCAACAGCTGTTGTAACAAGATTTACCATTGACGAAATAAATTCATTTAGCAAGGATCATTTTGTAGTGGAGCTTCTGAGCCCTGGTGAATTATTACGCTGCATATATGAAGGCTTCCATTTAAAAAGAGATGATTCTGAAAAACTCATTTCTGATGTTGCTACAGAACAAAAATTCATTGATATAATATCAGATAATGAAGGATATCAATTTAGCAAAGATGCTTCATCTGATTTTTTAGCAAATTTCTACAAATTAATGGTTTCACTTAAGAGTCAAAAACATCCACATGATTATGAAGTTGCTCATAAGGTCTACGATATTCTCGCCACTAAAGAGACATATTCTCTAAAAACAATCCAAGCAGCAGCTAGGGTGCTTTGGATAAATTTTCCTGCTAATTCATTTTTGTTTGATAGCCTTACTAAACGTCTTGTTGATTGGGGCGAGCCATCAAGAGCATATGTTCATATTTCCCTGCTAGAAAAGATGCTCGATGCAAGTTACCTAAATGAGTATAGATTTGATGAAAATACAGATAGTAGACTGTTTGTAGAAGCTCCTGCAATTAATAGTGGAGATGGTCAAATAGTACTTAACAGAACTGAGTCTGGTATTGATCTGTCAGAGATTCAAATATTATCGAAGGAAGTAATCTTAAATGTAGTCTCAGAACATAGCAAGCTATTGCAGTATGTTGACGGATTGGATTTTCCAGGTGTTAAACCACTTGGTGACAAAGAAACACATTTCGATTCAAAATCATCACAGGATAATCAAGGCAAGTATCTACTCGAAGTTATTAAAATTGGTAAACTAAAACATTTATTCACTCTCCATGTTGAAAATCGGGATTTGACAAATCTTCTTTTATGTATACAAGAAGGGGAGCAAAATCCTACTCAGATATCAAAGCTTGTTCAGGATTTTATTTCTCAAAAAGGTGATACCGAGAACTATTCCGCCATCCATACGCTTTTCACGATAATGACTAAAACAGATATCCTGTTCTCACTTGATGCGGACGAAGATTTGGCTAATGAAAGGTGGAATACACGATTTAAGAATCATTTTGAAGAACATTTTGAGGTAGTTTCAAATTTAAAGCAGGGAGATAACTATTATAGAAATGTATTTCTCATCCTGAATCCAAAAGCTCCACACTATGATTCAAACAAGAATCTCACACCCTATCAAAATGCTTATATGAAGAACACCTATGTCTCAAAGTATCTTTATAATAAGGAACAAAATTGGGATGCATTAGGGAGTGATGACGGTGGAATTCAATATCTGCACGAACGATTACTTGAAGTAATAGGAAAGAAACCTGCCGAAAAGACTGATATAGTAGCAGAAGAATTCATGATACGAGTAAATAAGATCAAAAGTAATTTGAAAGACCTTATCCCTCCTCAAAACGATACAGAATTTATCCAAAAACGTGAAGAAGAAGCTAGGATTCTTCTAAAAACTTTGCACGATTTCCCTGGTCAGTTTGAAGTTCTGCTGAGGTCCATTCCCAACTGGATACCTAAATTTCAGATTAATGAGATTTTTAACACAGCAGAAGCAGACGAAAGAAGAGAAAGAAGAGACGTTGATATTTATAAAGTATTTGCTGATAAAATTGTTGGCGAAATAGAAAAAGAAATGCCCAATAGTGTGCGAGACTTAACGAACAGACTGACCGCTATTGATGAAACAAGCATACTTAGATTAACAGACAGAATTATCGCTAAACTACGCGATGACGATTCAGTTCGGAATTATTTAGAAAGGAACAGAACATCCTTTAGACTTGATAACAATCTTAGCGCTGTTGCCTTTAATCAAGCCATAACCTGGTTAATCTCAGGTCTAATTTACAATATGTGGAACTCTGAAGAAAGATTTGCTAACATCGATATTAACGAGCCGATGCATAATTATTTCCCCTCGTATGCTCAATATGACATTTGGGCTGATAACCTTCCACATGTATATAAAATGGGACGTGATGAAAATCTACCCCAAGATATTGATACTCTACAGACATTATTGAACACTTTCGATCAGCTTACAGAAGCTATTTAGGATAGGGCAATTAATATGATTACACTGTTTCCAAATTCAGGTATCCAGTTCATCCAACTCCACTATGACATACTTACAGATAAGTTCCCCAAAATTGATTCTGCAGGAATAAATATGGAGTATACGATAGATCTATTGAAAAGAGAATGGACCCCCATTTCTTTTAATGCAAAGCCCCTCGATTATGCTCGAATTTATTGGAGATTTGGTTTGGTCGATGTTGGAGGAATGGAAGATGAAGCCTTGTCCCCACTTCTCGCGTTTGATACAAACACAGGAACCCATGAAGACGGACAATTAAATGATGAATATGATGTTGGGAGAATATTTAAATCAAATAATATAGGTAATTTGATCCCAGAGAATGACTTGATATTTAAGGGTTGGTTAACTGCCATCCATGAGAGGAAAAAGAATAAGGACCCTCAATTCAATCAGAAATGGGGGAATGAAGACCCCTGGCTAAACTACAAGGAATTCCTGAAAATTGTACTCTCTGAATTGTCCAAAACAAGACCAGATCTCTTGCATATGAGGGAATCCGACGAGGGAAGGCAGCATCTCGCTGGACTCATTAAATATTTCAATCCATCTTCCGCAGAAGATATGGATGTAAACCTATACCTTGATTTTGGTAATTCAAGGAGTACTTGTCTATTTGTGGAAGGAAATAGCAACGCTTCTAAATTAAAGGATGTAGTTTTCCCATTAGAGCTTGTTGACTATTACCAGATTTTACATCGTCCCCTCAAGCCAGCAACTGAAACGGAGCGATATATTTTTGATTCTCGGATAGAATTCCGTGAATCAATATTTTCACATGATGACATTCAAAATAATAGTGTCACTTTTAAATGGCCATCCATCATTTGTGTTGGCAAAGAAGCCTCATTATATGGCAACCAAGCATCCACTGAGTCTAAGCAAACGGGTATGAGTGCCCCCAAACGTTACCTCTGGGACAAATCAAAAAGGCATGACCGACCCTGGCATTTTTCTACTGCAGGTGGTGACCAAATAAGTGGTAAAATACTTAAATATTTTGAAGACTACGAGCTAGAATGTCCTCTGGAAACCACACATTCACGTAGCACAATGACTACTTTCTTTATCATTGAGATCCTTAATCAAGCTTATGAACAGATGAATAGTCACAAGCATCGCAAGGAGAACGAGACCACCAGACGACGACAAATTAAAAGACTCGTTCTTACTTATCCAAGTGGCTGGACTGGTGTTATGCGGAATGATTTACTAAAACGAACACAAGAGGCAGCTTCAATATTTTGTGAATTTATGAATATTGAAAATATAGAGGTGGAATTGGGTCTGGATGAAGCCTCTGCATCACAGATAGTTTTTCTAGAGAGCCAAATTCGTAAGCATAAGGGAGATTTGGCACAATTTGGTGATGGGATATTCTTCACAAATTCAGATGGCAAATTCAGAATTGCTAGTATTGATATCGGTGGCGGAACTACTGATATGATGGTAGCGGAATATGACCTGAACCAGTACAAAGAAGATGAAGTACTTAGTGGAAATATTCTACAGGTGGATGGTACATCAACGGGTGGAGATGATGTAGTAAAGAATATAATTGAAAAGCATTTGTTACCTCAGTTTAAAGCGAGTGCAGATATCCCCGATGAAGCGTTTAATAAGATATTTCTTGGGGATGGTACACAGCGCCACAGGTTAATGAGGATTCGCTGTATGAATATTATGCTGCGCCCTATTGCTCACTATCTGCTCGATTGCCTTGCTAAAAATGTTCAGATTAAATCTCCTGACTCACCTAGTGTCAGCGAACTTATATCACATTTTGCTGAAATAGAGGAGATAGCCCCACTGCTTAAAGACTTGAAAAAGTTCTATAATTGGAATATCCAGAAATCATTCATCAAGCCGTTCGTCTTTCCGTCAATTAAAAAACTAGAAGAAACAATTCAAGTTTCAAGTTTAAAAGATGTGCTAGTCAGTTATTCAAAAAGTATTGCGAAATTCAGGCCTTCATTTGTTCTTCTCGCTGGTAAAATAAGTAATATTGAAATATTTACAAAAATTATTTCAAGGGTCGTCCCGACATCAATTGACAGAATTATACCTCTAGGCTCATATGCCCCTGGATCGTGGTATCCCTATTTAGAAAATGGAAAAATATCTGATCCCAAAACCACTGTTATTGTAGGTATGGCAATTTCTGATATCGCACGGAATCTTCAGATACCTGATGGTTGTTTTGTGTTTATAAATGATAAAGAATTATCAAATGTAAATTTCATTGGATCTGTAAATAACCAGGTCCCTCCACTATTGAATGAAGATGACGTGGTTATGAACCCACAAGAGGAAATAACATCAAGGTTTATTTCAATTCAAGGTGAAAAGTACATCATTTACAGGAATCTTAACGATTTTAAACTCAACTGTAATACAATTAAAAAAATTGGTCTCATAGGAAAACGCAGTGCCAAAATGACCGATTTACCTAAAATTAAACTGTATCGAAATGATTCTCATCCTTCTGAATTAATCATTGACCAAAATAGCATTAAAGGCACTGTAATCCACGAGGGAAGGGAAATTCAATTGAATTCGAGCAATATTAATCAACATATTTATATGCGAGACCAAACGATTTCCAGTGAGGATTATTTCTTGGATACGGGTGAATTTACAATATCCAACTTCGAAACTGAGTAAACTGAAAACTTATAAAGGATATAGAAGTGTTAGGAAGCAATCAACTACGAAAAGAAATTCAAGATCTTACTGAGAAGCTAGAAAAGCAATCTTCAAAATTATCAAAACTAGAAAAAGATAATGAGGTGCTTCTCAAGGAAGGACAAATTCTAAGTGAAAAGTTCTTAAAAAACAAAGCCATTTTGGAAGAGAAGCAAGGTGACTTCAAGATCTATGAAGGTTATATGCATCAATTTATTGATAAGGTATCCTTGGGTTGGCCAAGGCTCCTTTCTAACATGGCAGAGTTAAACCAAGACGAACAAGGAAGAGCGACTTCACAAATTGGAATAATTCATTTGAAGTCCCTAGTTGAAGACTTTGAATTCCTGTTCTCTTTCGACTCACATGATCGAAACGAGGAAATTATTCTTGTGCACCTTATTGGGAAAGCAACATACAAATATCTCGACCAAGTTGAATTTGGCTCAGATAAAAGTGAAACTATCCTTGAAAATATCACCCATTATTTGAATGCTAATTGTGAGTATGCGGTCACTGAGCATCATGGGTTTAACAAACATTACGATGGTAGATATCATATTTCAGATGAAGAAATTGAAGAAATGGAGAAAGTACGACTACTAAGCTTTATTGTTCGAGACAAATCAAACAATAGTATTATTAAAAAGGCGGTTTGCACCAAATGATTGAGACTATTAATACCCTGGTGTTAAGTAATTCAATCGGTAAGATGTTTGTTAATCTATTTAACGATTCAATATTTATTGAACAAGTTAGATTCTGGCTATTAGTTGGTGGCGGTGCATTTCTAATATTCCTGTTACTATTGTTCTTTGATGAACGTCGCGCAGCGAAAGGAATGGCGCTACTAAAAAGTTTACCTCATGAAGACAGAACTCTTTCATCAGGAGAAGTCTATTCAAATGTGATTAATCATGTCGGGAAAAGTCGTCTAAATGAGGAAGTAATTAGTAAATGGATAAATACCCAGGCACAACTCACCACGATAGGGAGATCTGACTTTACCAATCATATACTGCGCTATGTCCCAGGATCCTATGATACTGCGTCAGGTGGTGCTAGATATTTTCTATTGGCTGGCTTATTTTTTACTTTTTTAGCACTATCCAATACTTTCATGGAATATCGTGGACTTAATACAAATGAATTGACAACATTCATTCAGAGTAGTCTCATACCAAGTGTTGGTGTGGCGCTAACGTCAACTCTAGTAGCTATTTTTTATAGTGTCGCTACCATATTTGTAGGAGTTACTTTTGAGAAAAAAATTGACAACTATAGACTAAGGCTGGAAGAGTTTATCATTACTCAAATTGCTCCTCACAATCCCACTGCTAATCCAGTTGAAAACACAAATCATCTCTTAAGTATACACAAAGATCTTTCAAACCTGGCAATCAAAACAATTGAAGAATTGCGCAATGTATCATCTATCACAAATATTGCTTATTCAGACCTTTCTGGAGCTACAAATAAATTTGTTGAGGCTTTTGACTCGACTCAGAAAGTCATTCACCAGGTTGAATCTACTCAAGAACGAATTGTTGAGCAAAATAGAAGTATCTTGACAGCTGCAGAAGCGCTAAAGGATAGCGTGATGGCAATTCAACGAGTCTTTGAGTTAGAGGATTCTGCGCTCAAACTGGTTAAAGATTCAATCGTTGCTAGCAACACTGGCATAACTGAGAACTCAAAACAACTTGAAAAAATAACCGTTAAATTTAATTCCTATAATGACCAACTCGCAACAGCACTGGGAACAAGCAGTACAGTATTGGGCAAGGTAAATGACTCAGTTAAACTCTTAAATGGATCTCATGAAGCCAATTCAATCCAAGTTTCTAAATATGTAGATTTATTGACAAATAATTTCTCAAATATTGATAAAGGTGTGAAGGGTATCACTTTGCTCATTGATGATGCAAAGGGTATTGAAGGAAGTATTCAACAAGAGGTAGAAAAGATCAAAGTTGCATCCACTGAATTTTCCACAATCAAATCAGATGCTAAGGCTATTAATCGATCGAGCGCTCAATTGCAGGGGATCTCAGATACTTTCGAAACTTCCAGTAAACGTACCACTGATGCTATGAAAGAGTTTAAGTCTGATGTTAATAATGTGAATAGTATGGTGAAAGAGATAGGCTCTATTAAACCTGAAGTAGATAAAATATCCCGTATAAGTGAAAAAATTGAGAATACAGCGAGCAATGCAAATTCAACTCAACAGAAAATAAGTGGAAGTGCTAATAAATTAGATGATGTAGCTCGTAGGTTTCACCAGACGTATGGGAAATATATATCGCGCTTACAAAATATTGAGCACAGGCCATCTTTGTGGTCACGGACAGTAAACATGTTTTCTAGGAAATAAATAACTTGCGAGAAGACCCTTTTGACACTTTCTGGCCACCCCTGTTGGATGTGCTTTTTTTAATTCTATTCGTTGTATTCACGGCATATATAATTTTGCCTAAACCAAAAGATATTGTCCCAAAGCCAATTCAGATTGATACTCCTCATACTTTTGCATCTGCAGAAGCAAAATTTAGCTCTAAGCAAGAAGAAGAAATTCTAGTTCAAGCACTCGAGAAGAATTTTAACAATCGCCTATCAGAAGACGGTGTCAAGGAAAAGATTGAAAGGATAATAATTGAAGGGCACGCAGATGCAGAGGGGATTAAAACTCCAAAATATGGATTAAAGGACAATATTGATTTATCATTTCAACGAGCAAAATTGATAGACTCCCTGTTAATAGAGCTCAATAATAAAAATAATTGGTTCCCAAAAGACTCTTTTGATACTTTGTTATCGCCGAGTGCCTTTGGTGCGAGACGATTAAAGGTTAAAAGTCAAGAGTCACAAGCGTTGAATAGACGAATAGAAATAGTTTTCAAGTTTCATGAGTAAAAATATTTCCAATCAGATAGATGATCAGATTAAAGCTATCGAAGAGATTATTGAACATTCGTGGAATGTGTTAGAAAATGCTGAAGTATTCTTATCTGACTCTCATTATGAAAAGGCTTATACAGAACTTGAGGGTTTTGAAATCGAGATAGCAGGTATTGTCGAGAACCCTACCTTTCGCTCCACAAAATTAATGGTCCTCAAAAATCTTCATGAATCTCTTCTACAATTCAAAAAACCAATAGTAGACGCTCATAAGAGATACGAAATATTATCAAAATTATACAACGATGCTAAAAGAAGATTTAATATAAGTGAAAAATCTTTGCTTCAGTGGAATCTAGTCGAAAGTGAATATAGGCTTTGCTCACAGGCTATTAAATTCAATAACTCAGAATTATATCAAATTATTATTAATAATATCATCAAGCATGTCGATAACATCGATAGACTTATTAAAGCTGAAAACTTGCGAATCGAGAATATCTCTAAAAATACTCTCTCAGATCTCGATACTATATTTAATGATGAATTTCACTTGTCAGTTCTTGATGACTTGGCCATTGCAGACCTTAGTGATTTAAGAGAGGAAATAAGTATAAGCATATCTGAAGGCGCTGAAATGAATATTAATATCAAATATATACATAACCAAGTTGAAGATATTAAGCGCCTCCTCTTTGTAAGACAAAACCAGCTAAAGATACTGAGTACGCTAGATGCCCATATCAAGAAAAGATCATCAACTGGCAATAACAGATACTTCAATGTTTTAGTAGGTGACGAAATGTTACTTTGCAGTGATTATGATGAATATTTCGCGAGATCCGTTCGTGCTATAAATAGGTAAATTCTCAGAATAGCAAAATAATGAATTCAAGAAATTCAATTACTGTTATCCTATGTCTTCTCTCCTCCATATTTGCATCATCTTTTCTCGGGATACCTGAAAATCGTTATGATGATCAGGTTGTAAGTCATTCTGCGTTCATACTCGGCTATTCGGAGCAACATGAACAAGCTAGGTGGGTATCCTATTCGTTAACCAGAGAAGACTTGCAATCAGCGAACGAAAGAACTGATGATTTCCGAGAAGACAAGGATGTCACCACTGGATCTGCAAAAAGATCAGATTATTACAAGTCAGGATATGATCGAGGTCATTTAGCACCAGCTGCTGACATGAAACAATCATGGCAAACAATGAGTGAGTCTTTTTTACTCAGCAACATTAGCCCACAGGAGCCTGGGTTTAATCGCGGAGTATGGAAAAGGCTAGAATATCTTGTACGTCAGATGGCGTTCAGTAATTCCAAAATACATATAGTCACAGGACCTATATTTCAAAATAACCATGGTTCAATTGGTGAAAATGAAGTGACTGTTCCAGGGTATTATTACAAGGTCATTTTAGACTATGAAGATCCAGAATTCAAGGCGATTGGATTTATTGTGCCTCATCAATCCTCCACATCTGCATTGTCATCTTATTGTGTTTCTGTGGACAGGGTGGAAGAGGTGACTGGATTAGATTTCTTTTGGGAGCTGCCTGATGATATCGAATTCAAAATAGAATCAAATTATGATTATTCAGCTTGGAGTGAGCAAAATATTAAGATTCCTCCGCCCAGTAAAGATGTTACTCGGGGAGGTGAAAAACATAGGTGTATAGCGATTACACAAAAGGGTTACCAGTGTAAAAGGAATGCCCAAGCTGATAGCAAATACTGTTGGCAGCATCAAATAATAGAGTAGCATAAGACAATTAGTTGAACTGGCTTAATGCCTGAATGCTTGCCAAAGGATACCTAGGAGATTGATACCATGTTTCCGAACAACATTACTAAAGAACACATCCTGAGAGCCATTAAGGCAATTGATGAGCAGGGAGTACGGAAAGGAAGACATTCCTCAACATACGACCTTGTCTTTGAGGGAAAGATCTATCCTCCAAAGTTGGTGATTTCAATTGCTAATAGGTTTGCAAATGGGGTTGAATTAGAACCATCTGAGTTTGAGGCAGGTATGAAAAAACCTGCATTTAAACTGCTGAAACAAGAAGGCTTTACAATAGTGCCGAAACAGGATCCAGTTCAAAGGTTAATCGAGGATTATAAGGTCCACATAGCAGAGACACGCTTAAAGGATGAAATATACAAGTGGGAGCTAATTAGAGAATATGAGGGTCGTCCCGATACATCAGTTGACGATTTCGAACAAGAAATCAAAGCTATCAAATTTGGTAATATGCTCTATGCAATGAGTATAGCTGTCATCAATCACATAACAAGAGAGAGGCCTGAAGAAGTAAAAGAACAGTTCAATATTCTTTTTGACGAAAGCAGGAATTTGTCCGAACGTATCGAATTGTTTAATTCTGGAACCCTGAAAATATATAGAGACCTAAAACAAACACTTCAACATCACCAGGATGAACGTTCCATTTCCACCTATCTCACCCTACACAATCCCCACAAATACACCTTTTACAAGGCCTCTTTCTATAAGAAATATTGCCAGTTAATTGGATTGCCACAGGCAAAGAAAAACAATAAATATGCACACTATCTGGAAATAATAAATGATTTTATCCAGAAGTATATCGAACCAGACCAAGAGCTTATAAATCAAGTAAAAGGTCTAATTCCTGATTACTACGATGGTTCAAATCATCTACTTCTTGTGCAAGATATCCTCTACCAATCCTTTGATAAAACAGTTGAACCTAATTACTGGATATTTCAAGCGAATCCGAAAATATGGGATTTTGAGACGGCCTTGCAGGAAGAACGACTTGTTGATTGGACTGTGACCGCTCATAAAGACAAAATAAAGCGGGGAGATAAGGTTATCATCTGGGTTACTGGGTCTAATGCTGGTTGCTATGCGCTCGCAGACGTTATTTCAGAACCGCATTTAAAAGAAAACTCTCCTGATGATGACCTATGGTTAGAGGAGAATGTCAATGACCTGAAAGCTGATATAAAAATTACACACAATCTTATCAATGGTCCAGTATCAAAGGACCAATTGAGTGAGTTAATAGATCTGAAAGCTGGGAATCAAGGGACAAATTTCAGCGCAACCAAAGTTCAATATGACACTATTCGTGACATAGCTGAGTCAAGAAATAGAGGCGCTTATCGTGAAATATTGAAGTCGCTAGATAGCAAGAAAACTGAAAAATATTTTTCAATCCTCAAAGATTTCGTAAGGAATAATAATCTCAAAGCCGAAGATGAGAGAATAAGCTTTAATATTCGTACCACTTGGGATCGTTTGGCATTCATAATTGGTAGCCGATATGTATTCTGTATTCAAAAGAAGAAAGGAGAGACATATTTCTCATTTATTTCGGAAAACGAGTTGTCTTCCAAAAGTGATCCATTCACAGATTACAAGGGTGAACCTGAAGCCTATTGGAACGAGTCAGCAGGGATAGATGAATTTGAGGTGATACTTGTCAGCAGCATGGGTGCAGAATTGGCTCGCAATCGTAAAAACCCGCACAAAGGACTTATGAATACTGATTTTTCTAATGATGTGTTTGAGAACTCAAAAAACGTGGATATTGATATTATGAAAGCCAATAAACCAATGAATACCATCCTTTATGGACCTCCAGGAACAGGTAAGACCTACAGACTTAAAAATGAATATTTTGAGAGATACACTTCATCCGAGGTGACAATAACTCGTGATGAATACCTTGAAAATCTTTGTGCTTCATTATCATGGTGGGAAGTAATTGCTTTGGCTGTATTGGATTTGGGGCGAACAAAAGTCTCAGAAATATCCAAGCATGAATTAATACAACACAAATCGACTGCCTCCAATTCTAAGTCAGTTACACCAACTATATGGGGACAACTACAGAGCCACACTATTGAGGAATGCGAGTTTGTCAATGTATCTAAAAGGTTTCAGATACTGATATTCAACAAGACCGAGAACTCCGAATGGGAATTAGTCACGGAAAAGGTAGAGGAGCAGGTCCCTGAATTGCTATCACTGAAGGAAGAGATTGATGCATACAAGCCAGTGACAAAACCAAAAAAAAGATACGTGTTTACAACATTTCATCAGTCATACAGTTATGAAGACTTTATTGAGGGGATAAAACCCATAGTCCATGAAGATGAGAATAGCCCAGAAAGTGGGAAGCAGGTCATTTACGAAATCCAGCCTGGATTGTTTAGGCAGATTGTTGAAGAAGCCATGGCAGACCCAAACAATAATTATGCTATTTTTATTGATGAAATTAATAGAGGGAATATTGCCAATATATTCGGAGAGTTGATCACACTCATCGAAGATGATAAGAGAATTGGGATGGATAATTATATACCAGCGAAACTCCCATACTCAGGTGATGAATTTGGTGTTCCTCCAAATTTACACATATACGGTACGATGAACACGGCTGATCGTAGTGTTGAGGCACTTGATACGGCCTTGAGGAGACGATTCTCATTTATTGAGGTGAACCCTGAACCCGAGCTCTTAAATCAAGAACAATATAAATGCGATGGCATCAATTTGGCCAAGATGCTAAGCTCAATGAACGGACGTTTAGAAAAACTTCTTGATAAAGACTACTGCCTCGGGCACTCCTATTTCATGTCAATCCACAATCACCAAGAGCCTCTTGGGGAATTGAAGCAGATATTTGTAAATAAGATACTTCCATTGCTTCAGGAATATTTTTACGGTGATTGGGGGAAAATTGGTCTTGTCATAGGGAATGAATTTGTCAAAAAAGAGAATGATACCGTGAAATTCCTATCCGATGGAATTGACGAAGAGTACGAAGAATACAGTGAAAAACCTGTATATCGATTTACAAACCCCAAAGATTGGACTTTAGCTTCATTTACGTCAATTTATGAATAGAGCTCACAACATAATTCAGGTCTTTGAGCATCAATGGCTCAAGGTTGACAAAAATCCTTTGTTCAAAATGAGTCATTTCATTGCCATGGAGCAATATGGCTATAAGACAAAAGAAAAATACTATTCCGTTGGGAATAAAAGGATCAAGTTCAACAATTATGTGGGTGTCATTCAGGTTAAAAACCTGACCATAGAGGTGCTTCCTAAAGCTGATAATAGTGCAGACGATGCGAATGCCAAGGAGCAGTGGCATGATGCGCTTATTGCAATGTTGCATGAATGCAAGCTTATCAAGCTCAATGCTATCTCTACAGCAAAGCTGAAACTCCGCTCTGCATCGATCCTCGATCTCTATTACGATCTATTCTTGACGGAGGTGGAAACCATCTTCCGTCATGGATTACGAAAGGACTATAGAACCGTAAAAGAGAATATGAATAAGGTGAAAGGGAAAATTCTCTTCACCGATCACGTCAAAAAGAATGCCTTCCATCAGGAACGATTTTTTGTAGAGCACAAAATCTTTGATGCCAACAATAGACTCAACCAGATACTTCTAAAGGGATTAGCTATTCTCAAGAGTATCGCACACAACCCGAATCACAATATCCGCATTAACAAGTTGCTGCTAAATTTTGAAAATATTTCTGATGCAAACGTGACATCAAATTGGTTCGATACAATACGATACGACAGGAATACCGAGCGTTACCGACAGGCAATTAATTTAGCCAAGATGATCATACTTAGATATAATCCCGACTTGAAGGGTGGGAATGAAAACGTTTTTGCGATCCTGTTTGACATGAATATGCTATATGAGAATTATATCTATAGAAAATTAAAAGTACTACAAGCCGATCCAGATAACCCCATAATTAGTGTGCGGGATCAGACGAGGATGCCTTTCTGGCAATCCAGAGGATTAAGGGCTGATATTGTTGTGCAGACAGAACAGAAGAGCTTGGTAATTGACACGAAGTGGAAAGTGATGAAAAATAATACTCCAAGCGATGCAGATCTAAAACAAATGTTTGTCTACAACCTGCATTATGATACTGATTTGAGCATCTTGTTGTATCCCAAAACGACAATTGATTCTAGTGAAAAAAAACCATTCAGAAACGAGAACTTTAAAAGCCATAATTGCCAAGTCGCTTTTGTTGACATTTTCAATGATTATAACAAATTAGATTCCAAGCTTGGTCACAGGTTGTATTCAGAAATATTAGAGGGAGAACTAGCAGTTCAACCTAATGTAGAATCAAATCTATGACGCACGAGCATCCATTATCAGATCATCCGTCCAAGAAACCTCTCACCGAAGTAAACATAAATGGGAAGTGGCAAGAATATGGCCTAATGAGCAAAGACCGAAATTGACTCTACCAAGGTGACAAGTATATGGGTGTTTCAAAAGAAATCAGAATTGATGGTATTGCCCAAAAGGAGTTTGGTGTTGAGTATCACTTTTGGAAGTAAACTCCCATTTGAACATGAACCTCTACTAGGGATTGATTCAGCCTCTAGAAGCTCTTTTTGATCACTTTCTAGATCCTATCATCTAGGTGAAACATACAAGGTGTAACACCCCCTTAGAGGGCTTCTAATGACTATCCCAATACATATAATGTAGCAAGCTGAACCTGCGAATAAACGAATAGAGAACCTGATGAGTTACTTGCGAAGAGATGTTAAAAGTAAACGACAACCAGCCTGGATACTGAGGTACACGAGCAAAATGACAGGAGGTAGATACTCCGAATTAACTCTTCACTGTGATAAGGAAGAAGCCGAGAAGACAAAACGGAAATATGATTCTGTTGAAAAGATCGGCAAACTCTCGGAGAAGGAAGTTGAGGCCAACTCGATTGAATTAATTAGTAGTGAGTTCTTACGTGAGAAGGAAGTTAAAGTGAAGGTTAATTCCTATAAGACCTACGAATATCTGCTCGCTCATCTTACTCAAAGTTTCTCAGGTCGTCAGCTTGGTGAAATACAACCAGAGGAATATGAGCAATGGAGGTTAGCTGAGCTTCAAGCTGCTATGTCAACATCGACATACAACTCTGTCATCAAGCATGTCTCTGTATTCCTTCGCTGGGCTGCATCTAAGGATTTTATTGCTTTTGCTCCCGACTTTAACCGAGTGACTGAACTAAAAAATGAAGGATGGTTAGAAGCCGAACAAATTAATGCCATCTTAGAAGCTTCTTCACCTGATATGCGTGATTACTTCACAGTATTGCTAAATACTGGAGCTAGAGTTAGGGAGATTCTAAAGCGTCCTTGGCAGCATTGGCATGATGGCTACATAGAGATTCCAGCATCTGATTCAAACAGCAACAAAGCAGAGCGTTTGTGGGTCAATGATACCGTAGATGAGATTTTGACACGTAGAAGAAAGACAGAGCCTGTTATGTTCGACTTCTCTTATGGCGTAGTACGGGGAGCATATAGGAAACTCAGTAACCACACTGGCATTTCTTTTAATGCACAGGATTTTCGGAAAGCATGTGGCTATATACTCCTTCAAAAGGGAATTGATCTTTATGATGTGAGCAAATTTCTTAGGCACAAGGATGTAAAGACTACAGAGAATCAATACGCATCCCTCTTGAGTAAAAATTATAGCCATCTAGCCAAGATTCTAGACGGCATATAGTTCTCAAATACTGATAATATTACACTCTATTTCGGCATTAAATCATCCTATTGGTATCATGGAAAAACAATGCCATAGGGTGAGTGCTGTTATCCAATAATTTATATCCCTCATATCACCTTTGTTCGTAATCACATATCCTTGTAGTTTGGTGATTCCCAGTTTTTGTCGCCTATGAGTTAAAGACAATACTGTAAAAGTTTGATTGAAGCCACACAAAGAAAAAGAGAGAAGATATGGTAAAGAGAAGGAGATAGAGAGAAGGAAATAGTGTTGATCTAGGAACTCATTAATGCAAAAACCAGTGACTAGCAAGGTTATATATCGAAAATAATAAAAAAAAGTGCCTGAATCACCAATACCACCAAACATTGTTTTTTTAATCCGATAGACAAAAATATTACAGCGGTTGAGAGACTTTCCATATTCCATAATATTATTTCATTTTACTTGGAAATAGTTCTTGAGTGTCACTGAAACAGGCCCTCTTAATAAGTGGGTCTTCGTGGGAAAGGGCCACACAGGACAACGAATAAATCGGTCCTCACAGTTTTAAGGAAAACCTAAAATGAAACAAAAGACAAATGCAAACACTCAATCCTATTCAAACCAATCAAGGGCATTCAAAATTTATAGTGCCAGGGAGTTGAATGATGACAATTCAGTTCGTCCCAAGGATGTCATTTCTGGTGGACTCCTAGTCCCAAACGGTATCACCTTATTGCATGGTAAAGCAAAAGCTGGAAAAACTTATTTAGCAATGCAAATGGGATTAAATATAGCTAGCGCTACCCCTTGGCTCGGAAATGAGATTGCAAAGCGCAAAAAAGTCTTTTATCTGCAAGCAGAGTTACCCTATTACCCAATGCGAGATAGGGTTAAAACAATGCTACTAAATTATGAACATCCTTCTGCCAAAGAAAACTTCCAAATGTCAGAACCAAGGAAGCTTGATATTTGTGATGAGGATGACTACAAAATTCTAAATGAAATAATCACACAGGAAGGATATAAAGTGGTAATAATCGATCCCTTAGTCTACTTCCATGAAAAGAATGAGAACAGCAATGATGAAATGAGCTCTGTGATGTCAAGATTTAGGGACCTAGTTAATGAAACTGATATTTCTTTGATAATTATACATCATGATGGAAAGGGTGGTGAAATGACAGGGGGAGATGCAAGCAGGGGGGCTTCAGCCATCTTTGGGGCAGTTGATTCTGACATAAGGCTTCTATCACCAAAAACGCCCAAAGGCGGTGGAGCGAAGTACCAGAATATGGAATGTAGCCTGCGTCATGCAGCTTCTCCTGAACCTAAGCACTTATACTTTAGCGAAGAGACTTTGTTGTTTAGTACGGAGCATGCAACTAATGACATATCTAAATTGAAGAAGATAATAGCGAGGCAACCTTCTACTACAAAGAGTGAACTAATAAAAGCGGTTATGGAATCCCTCGAGTGTGGGAAATCGAAAGCCTATGCACTTATTGGATCTGCTACACAAAATCGCAGCATCAGTGTTTCTCCCGAGGGTATTGTTTCTGTTCCAGATTCCGCTTTCTGCTGATGGAAAACAATTACGGAAAACAGCGTAACTCACTGATATAGTTGAGTCTAAAGCATTCCATAGGCACTCGTTCCATCGTGTCTGTGGAATGCTTCTTTCCTTTACTGTATAAGGATTTCCACGTTTCCACGCTTCCCTTATATGAGTATGCTTCTTGGAAAGCACACATATAGAAAATAAACATAAAAAATATCACGAGATTGCGTGCGCCTCTTTCTATATACAAGGCACCCACCCTGAAAAGGGGGTGGTGGGGTCTAACTTCGTTGAGCTTTGAAAACGAATCAACAACTGAACTTGAGGTTGTCTTCATTCCTAGTGTGTCATTCCCTCTAACACGCTCGGGACATCTCTACTACAGTACACCGTTTTCCATAGATCGTGGTACCACCCGTCTCTTCCTTTCCCTTCTGGATCAGTTCAAAGTTGTGATGCAATGTGCTCACACTGTCTGGTCAATTAAAAGAAGGAGAAAGTATAATGGAGACACTACAAATGAGAGGGGCTACACCTGTTTTAAGGACGCCTTTTGGTTTTCTGGTATCACCGTATCAAAAAGATGAACAAGAGGTCACAGAGCATGCTGGAGAGCTTAAATGCAATTGCACAGAAGCTACGCTTTCAGGGGGTTCTAAGTGTCAACATACCCTGGCAATACAGCAATACCTCACCAGTATCACTGGCAATGATTCTGAGAATATGATCAATCAAGCTACCGCAGATTATTATCTGTCACGCATAGCCAGTCTTGATGAATCAATGGCATCAAATTATGAGAGTGCCAAGTCTCAAAGGGCAATGATCGATCTCTGGTTAGAAAAGCAGACTGAATCACTGGAACGGAGAAGAAGCTTCTACTCAATGGCACTTGAGTCTTGGATGCTAACCAACCAGCTAACAAGCAAACGTCTTGTACACGGGTCTGTGAGCCTCAGAAAGCAACAACCTGAGATAGAGATCTTAGATGAAGAGGCAGTCCTACGAGACGAACGTTTTGTCAGGGCAATACCAGAGAAGTTTGCCATTAACAAAGCCGCTTTACGGCAATACGTTGTTGCCACTGGTGAAGAGATTCCAGGCATTTCTGTTCATCTGCGTGATGCCAAGTTCAGTTACAAGATCAACGCAATACCGACTGGAGCTAAGCATGGACTTGAATAGGGTTGACGACGATATGCTCCGAGAAGAATACTTGCGCAGGTTCTTTGTACTGCCAGGAGAGTTCCTTGGTTCTGCAAAACAAGTTGCTGATCATTTGAGTGCGGTATTTTCCAAAGCACCCAGAGATCAAGAGCATTTTGCGATTGTCCTTCTCAACCAACAACATCAGATCATTTCCAGTGAAATTCTGTTTACAGGATCGCTTGCTACATCCGCAGTCTATCCAAGGGAGTTGGTGAAGAGGGTGATACAGAGCGAATCAGCTGCTCTTATCATCGGACACACTCATCCATCAGGAACAGTACAGCCCAGCTCTTCTGATCGGGCTATCACAACCAAGATCAAAAATGCCATGGACACTATAGATGTGGAACTGCTTGATCACGTCATCATTGGCAATGGATCAGAGGAGTACTACTCCTTTGCTGATCACCATCTACTATAAAACACGAAAGGATATAAGATGAATAATACTGAATTGGTTGAATTTGAAGACCAACGACAAATAGTCATAAACCCCTTGGATTTAATCCCTGCTCAATTCAAGGCAGGATTGGATCGAAGGAAGGAGAACAGAAACACACTCATGGAGTGGATTAGATCGGCTCTGGTGGAAGGGAGAGACTATGGCTCAATCATGATCAGAGGGCAGAAGTCAAAGCCATCCCTTTTGAAACCTGGGGCTGAGAAGATTGCTGGAATGCTTGGGCTCATACCAAAGTTCCCCAATCTGAAAGAGTATGAACAATCTGTCTTGGCTGGCAATATCATTGATGCCATCATCCTGAAGTGCGAACTGCAAAATCAATCAGGTGAAGTAATTGGTGAGGGGGTTGGAGCCAGATATGTTGAGAAGCAAGATCAGGGCGACCTCAACAAAGCCCTCAAGATGGCGAGTAAGAGCGCTATGATAGATGCTACCCTTCGTTGTGCTGGTATCTCTGAGATATTCACTCAAGATGTAGAAGATATGTCATTGAGTGATCCAGTATCCGCAAAGCATGATGAGATCCTTACCTCACAAGGAATTGAACTGGCAACTGAGAAGCAGGTTAGTGCTGTAGGACGCTTGCTTGAGAATGACAAGGTCACTACCGAGGAAAAGCGAAACATTCACAGTCTGATTGAAGGTGGACTCCACAAATCAAAGGCAGGTGAGATTCTTGACTTCTACTATGGAGATTCAAAGCAGGAGAATGGAGTCTGGGTAAAGGTCAGTAGGGGAGTACTTGTTGATCGATAAGTGTATAATAAATATGGGCTATTCTTCAGTTTAGCCCATATTCCCTTTTTCCTGAAGAGCGGAATCCTTGCCGATTTCGGCTGTTTACGCTACATTCAAGGAATATAGTGAACGCTCAATACATCACCTACGATAGCAGCCACTCCAAGCTAGGGTTATCTTAAAATATTTATTTTGTTTAAGATATTATCGCTGGGAGATTAGGAAACCACACACAGAAAGTTAGTCTATGGAAAGCAATTTCGACAAATCATCCAAACTTCATACGCCTGAAGAGCTGCTAAAAAATGCAGAAGAACTATTCGCTACCAATAATCCCAAGATGTATCGTGCCTCCATTCTAGAGGCTATTACTGCTCTAGAAGCATTTGTGGAGGAGACGGTATTCAAGACACTAGATAAGCTTCTCGACCCAATCTTAGTGAAATGGCTTCGTGATAGAAGTAAAATGGATTTTGATTCTAGACTGGGTGTTTTTACTCCTCTCGCAACTGGCATTGAGATAGATAAGGACCAAATACTATGGAAAAATTATAAAGAGGCCAAGAAAATAAGAAATAAGATTACTCATACTGGTGCAGTAGCGCAGCGTGAGCAAGCTAAATTCGTTATCGACACAGTCTATGCTTGGTTGGCTCATCTTGGTTCAACTAGTGAGCTAAAAGCCTCATTTTTAGACTTCAAGTATCTTGTAGAACAAAAGAAAATCATTGTAAATTCTGGCCAGCAGGGAGTCAAGGCACTTGCGGATTATTTCCAGGGTAGTGCTGCAGTGATTGGTCAACCTGACTTAGAAAAAGATATGGTGCTAAAGACTTCTAAGGTAAAATATGACCTATTACTGGAAATAGGAACTGAACTTATTGTAGTGGAAGTCAAATACTTAATCAATTCAAGAGTAAACATATTCAATCCTTCATGGAATTTTAACGACCATATTATTAATGCCTCATTGTTGCAGGTTAATCTCTTCAAGAGCCTTCTAAAACGTGATCTCGTTAGACTTAAAATCGAGACCTGGACAAATGTGAAAGCAATTGTGTTATTATTTCATGATGAGGACCTTCCAATGGAATTAGTCAACAAACCCTTAACAGTTGGCGAAGCAGAAATATACTTAATTCGAGCGAACACTAAACTATAGATAGTTGTAATTACTAAAGAAAGGGATCAAATCATGTCCATAAAAATGTCAGCAAATATTAACTATGACGGAATAATCGCAATCCTTGAGAAAAGATTCAATACTCCTGGGGAGGAAGAAATGGAAAGATTACTAACTGAGTTAATAGAAAACGATATACCTATTATAGTTCAAGACTCTGAGGGCATTGCCATCAACAAAGTCATCCTGAAGGACGGTCGCTTGTCCTTTGAAGTACCAGGTTAGGCCATTATGGAAGAAGGAGAAGAATTAGATTGTATAGAGAGAATCTCAATTACATTTGAAAATGACACTCATGAACTAAAAATAGTTCAGGTGGATGGATACAAAAAGCAACATTCAGGTGAGCAATTTGAATATTACGCTGATTGGTATAATGATTCGGCTGTGCAATTCCCTTCTGCATTAGATGCTTTTGAACACGCCATGAAATCATATCCACATGCTAACAAACAGATAACTTTCCAGATCAACTCTTCCAACGAGGAATGCAATTTTCTAGATTTGCCCACTATAATTAAGCATAAAGGTTGGTAATTTTGAAAAGCATATACTTTGAACGAGATCCCCGTCCGATTTATATATGAGTAGGTAGCTCTATAACCTTCACTATTAATTGCAATCGGTCAGAAAAAAATATCATCAAAAGAATATGAGTCGCATATGCTGTGCGTTTTAGGGCTATATTCGACCTCTTGACAAGCAAACAAAAACCGAGGCAAGACTTTAAGTATCGGTGGCGTTAGCAGGTGTGTTGACAATTATTTGTAGTAACATAAGTGCATGTATATTATGTGTATACACTTGTATATGAGCATAAAAAAACCCTCACAAAGTAAGGGTTTAGTGGGTGTCGGAACGGGGAGATTTGAACTCCCGACCTCTTGACCCCCAGTCAAGCGCGCTAACCGGGCTGCGCCACGTTCCGGGATCATTAACTCCAAAATAAGTTTCAGAAATGACCTATTTATGAAG
>Ga0233431_1002618_pt1 | contig 24571 bp, 27 predicted proteins | sample SI_118_April2016_FD_179867 | JGI IMG/M metagenome (GOLD analysis project Ga0233431, IMG submission 179867) | Seawater microbial communities from Saanich Inlet, British Columbia, Canada - SI_118_April2016_200_MG | ecosystem: Environmental > Aquatic > Marine > Inlet | place: Canada: British...
ATTCCCCCGAAATAGACCGTTTGGGTCTGGCCTCTCGTCACCGGGCCGCACTGGGGCTCAGCCGCGCCAGCGATGCCCTGGTGATTGTGGTGTCTGAAGAAAAAGGCTGGATTTCCATGGCATTGAAAGATCAATTATATCCCAACCTGGGCACTTTTGCCCTGCTGGAAAACCTGGGCAGCCCCAGGGAATAACAGGCCGGAAACACCGCCTGAAAATGATGCCTTGAAAGGAGAAACAAAAGATGATTGACATGGTAGTGTTTCACAGTGGCAATCCCGGCTGAAGGAGTTGTCAGGCGGCCATAGGCGTGGCCGAAAAAATCAAGGAAAAAATGGGGGATGACATCCATCTGGGGATCTTTACCAATGATTCCATGGAGGCCATGAATTATAAACTCAGGAGTGCCACCACTGTGTTCGTAAACGGGGAGCAGCTTCCCTTGGAAACGGTGCTTTCCGTTGAAAAAATGTCGGCATATCTGGAAGGGCTTTCGTCCCGCTAAATAGTTTACATTGGCTTTCAAGCCGTCGCAACCCCAAAAAAAATCGCAAGTTGACCCCCGTGGTCAATTCGGGGATCAACTTGCGATTTGGAAGGGGGCAACGATATTTTAAGGAGGCTATGCCAAGCTTCGTGCCCGTGTGGTTATAAAGGTCGAGCAAGATACATGCCGAAAAACCAATATTGGGCCAGCCGCATGGCTATACCGATCAAACTACAGCTTTTATCATGATATTTAAGTGGGTTAGCGAATAGTATCGACACCCACAACTGAAATCCATAACGATCCAACCCGCCCGAATAATCCGCTTAACGCTTAACACATGTTAAAGAAATATTTGCTTAACAATTGAACATACAGACATCTATATTGGGGGGATGCTCAGGTAAAAAGGGCGAAAAAGCCTTTATTCACCTTCATTTATTGAAAATAACTTCTGACGGCATTGTTTTTGCATGATAACGGCTGGATGTTTGGGAGGAATCCGACGACATACTTTCGTGATGAGAAAATGAGATTGTCTCCATCCACAGAAGAAGTGAAATCCTGAAAAGGATGGTTTGTAACATATAACATAAAGCAAACAGGAGAGAAAAATGGCAAAGCGTTTGGGGATTTTTGTGAGTTCCGATCAACATCTGGACAAAGTCATCAAATTATGCGAGGCAGCACGGGACAAGGGCGATGTTGATGTGACGATTTTTTTCAGTCACCTGGGTACGAAACTGACCAAAGACCCGAGGTTCGGAGAACTTGAGGGGATGGCCACCATGAGTCTGTGCAACGTGGGTTTTGAGAGCCATGGTTTGAAAGCACCGGTTCAGGGCATCGCTGAAGGTGATTTTGCCACCCAGGCCAGGAATGGGGAATTGATCGAAGATGAAGACCGCTATCTTGTTTTTTAGGGAGGGAATACGATAATGGAGAATGTTAAGAATGTGGCGTTTCTGGTACGCCGGGAAGAAGATCTCTGGGAGGGTTCACGTTCCACCCTGGGGTTGGCCGTTGAAAATCTTTATTCGTATATGTTCGTTTTAGACATCGAAGTGGACATGACCGAAAAGTATAAGGAGAACCTGGAATGGCTTGAGGATATGGAGTGTGAATACTATTCCAACAACAAGGTCAACGCGGAGAAGCACGGCTTTCAATACCTGAGCCTGGAAGAAATCGGCGAAAAACTCAAAGAAATGGACCTGATCGTCCCCTTTTAGGAGCCTTGACCATGAAAATCCTGCATATATATAAAACCGAACCGGATGACACCACCAAAGCCCTGTCGGATATCGTTTCCGAAGGGAAAGAGATTACGGAATTTCCCTTGTACCAGGGGGAGCCGGATTATGGACGGCTGATCGATTTGGTCTTTGACCATGATCCCGGCAATGTGATCAGCTGGTGGTGATAGCTGGGGCCCCATTGGGCCGAACGTCAATGTTGGGGCGAAACCAAGATTCGCCTCCCACTTTCCGGAAGGAGTTGTCCGATGGATGAAATGATCGTTCACAATCCGCCGATCAGCATTACAGACCTGAAGGCGTTGAAACTGAAAGGCGCAGCCATAACAGTGAATTCCACTTTTGAGATCAATGAGGTTGATTTGGTTCATGAGGAAAACCCGTTCCGTGCGTTCCTGTTCTTTTCTCATTTTTCGGGCACTGTTGATGGTAAACCCTATGAATTCAGGAAATGTTACGCAAAAGGGTGCCAGCATAACCTGTGCCCCCATGTTTCTCAAGCGGTCATGATTGCCAACCGGTACCTCAAGCGGGATTTCACGACTTTGAGAAAGGCCGGGATTGCCGTTGAAGAAAGCTTCTTTACTCTGGAGAATATGCTGGCGCAGTTCGAGGAGAAACGGGATGATTTTGTGGTCACCCTGATTCTCGAAGACTATATCCGCATTGCCGAGGAGGGAGATAACATCGCCATCGACGTTTCAGTGGAAAAATTTCCGGCAGTGGAAAATTTCATCAACCATAGCGAAAAACGTATGTTTTTTTCCGCTAATTTCAATGTGGACTATCTGGAAGAAACGCACGTTTGTCAACGGTGTTTTTCATGCTATGTCATGGAGCGGGAAAAGGAGGAGGCGAAAGCTCCAATGGATCTGGCCAACAGACGGCTGGCGAATATCTACCAGGAATTCAAGAAGGCCAACATTGATTTTAACGAGGTGTTTTTTCAATAAACTTCAGCTTTGAATGGCCCTGTTCACCTGAATATCATATTCTTTAAGTCGTTTCCACAGGGTCACGCGGCTGATTCCCAGAATCTTGGCCGCCTCGGTTTTGTTTCCCCCGGTTTTTTTCAAAGCCTTCAGTAGAATGCCTCTCTGATCCGAGCTCGCTCTGCCGATTTTTCTTGAGCGTTTTGCCGGTGGAACCCCGATTTTCCCGGATATGTTGGGGGACAGATGATTTTGCTGAATTTCACCGCCCGGACAAATCACAAAGGCATATTCAATGACATTGATCAGTTCACGGATGTTGCCGGGCCAATGGTAATTTACCAGGATTTCTAAGGCCACTTCATCCATCCCGGTTATATTTTTATGATTCTTAAGCCGGATTCGGCTGATGAAGGTATCAATGAGCAACGGGATGTCTTCGGGTCGTTCCCTGAGAGGCGGCAGATAGATGGGAATGACGCCCACACGATAGTAGAGGTCTTCGCGAAAACGCCCTTCTTCCATTAGCACTTTGAGGTCCTTATTGGTGGCCGTAATGATGCGCACATCAATGGAAAGCGGTTCATGGTCCCCCACTCTCTCAATCTCCTTTTCCTGTAATACGCGCAGTAGTTTCACCTGGGTAGAAAGGGGAATATCTCCGATTTCATCCAGGAATATGTCGCCTCCGCTGGCCGCTTCAAAACGTCCCTTTCGATTGCGGTCCGCACCGGTAAAAGCCCCCTTCATATGACCGAACAATTCGCTTTCCAAAAGGGATTCATTCAATGCCGCGCAATTCACTTTCACAAAGGGGCCTTCGTAACGGCCACCCAGGCGATGTATTGCCTTTGCCACCAATTCCTTGCCGGTGCCGCTTTCACCGTAAATGGCAACGGGTGCGTATGAATCGGCCGCGCTTTGAATCAGGTCGAACACCTGCTGTATGGCAGCGGACTTGCCGATGATCCCCTCAAAACTTTCCTCGATACTCAGTTCACGGCGGAGGGTTGTGATGACCCGGTCCCGGTCCACTAGTTCTGTACAATCGGCCAGGTTTTCCACGCCACCCACCACCACGCCGTCCTTGTCTTTCAGGACTGCGGCATTTTTGAGAATATGGAGAGGAGAACCATCTTTTCGCTTAAAGGTGCATCGCTTGTGGCGAACCTCTCCTTTATTGAAAAGTTCGCAGTGTTTTACGCCGCCTTTGGCCCGCAGATGAAAACAGGTGCTGCACGCGAGTATCTCACAGGGTTGGCCCACCAGTTCCTTCTCTTTATAACCCGTAAGCGTTTCGAAAGCGTTGTTCACGGAAAGGATGATGCCGCTGGGATCCACCACCATGAGCCCATCCAGCATGGTTTCCACCACGGTCTTCCAGTACTGGCTGTATTCTTTCTCAAACATTTTCACCTCTAGGTGACAAGCATCCATAAAACGTTAAAACATTAACGCCAATTAACATGTGTTAACAATAGGACGTTAAAGATATAAACGCAATAGAATTCTATTAGACCCATATTATAATCGATAATTCAACCATTTGGATGCCATTTGGTTTTCATGAGGCTATTGGCACCATATTTGCAATCCGTAAAAGCCAGAGTTTTTGCGTTACGGGTTAAAATGTGAAACATGAATCTCAAATTGACAGGGTTTTGGATTTGCGGGGATGGAGTTGCCCCTGGTGTATCCTCAAGGCCAAGAGCTGGCTCGCCCGCATGAAACCGGGCCAGATTCTGGAAGTGTACAGCACGGATCCTGAAACCCTTAAGAATTTCCCCCTCATATTAAGGAATGGGAATGACAAAGTCATTGGAGTTAAACAGTACCCCGATTATCACCGGATGCTGATTCGCCGAGGATAATAAGGGGCATCGCCTTATATCAGGCGGAAAAATCTAAACAACAACAGAAAGAAGGAGGATGTACCATGGGAGAAATAGATCTTGATACCATTCAGGCGGATAATGTCGTAGACGCACGGGGTGTTTCTTGTCCGGGGCCATTGCTGGAGGCCAAAAAGGGCATGGGAAATGTTCAGGTGGGCCAGATCCTTGAGATCCTGTCGAATGATCCCGGAAGCAGGAACGATATCCCCAGGTGGGCCAAGAAGGTGGGCCACGATTATCTGGGCGTACTGAGCGTGGATGGCGCGGACAGGCTGTTTGTCAAACGACAAAAATAGCAAGGGAGCCCAAAATGGCAGCCCAGGAAAATCAGGAAAAGATTTTGATATTGGCGACGGAAGACTGCGCCTATCCGGGCGCCAACGCAGTGGGCCAGGCCCACATGAGTTACCCGGAAAATTCCTATGTGATGCGGGTCAGGGCGCCGGTGATGTTTCCTGAACAGTTCTATCTGGACTGCTTCAACAAAGGGATTTACGGCATCATCATCATGAGTTGCGGCGTGGAATGCCCCTATGAGGGTGCTTATCCGGTCCTGGCCTCACGGGTGGACAAGGTGTACGCCATGATGAGGAAACAGGGCCTGGACCCCCGCAGGCTTCGTCTTACCGGGGTTTGCACGGTCTGCACCAAGGCCTTTGTCAAGGAAGTCAACCAGATGAACCAGCTTGTGATGGAATTGGGGCCTCCCGGGGCTGAAACCCAAAAGACCGCATAAAACGGCTCAAGGTTTCTTCTACCTTCAACCGATAAATCTAAACTGTGAACGGTTGACAAAGTGAATGCTCAGGCACAGATAGCTGGAAGGAATAACGTATGTCCACGGACAAGATTGAATTCGACGCGCTGGTAGTGGGAGGCGGAATAGCGGGGTTGCAGGCCGCTCTGGATTTGGCTGATCAGGATTTCAAGGTGGCCATTGTTGAAAAGGATGCTTCCATCGGCGGCAAGATGATTCGCCTTTCCAAGGTTTTTCCCACCCTTGACTGCGCAAGCTGCATTACAACGCCAAAAATGTCGGCGGCGGCACACCATCCCAATATTACCAGTTTTACCTATTGCGAACTGAAATCCCTTAAGAAATCCGGGGGTGAAATTACGGCTCTGGTCACTCAAAAAGCCCGATTTGTTGATGAAATTAAATGCATCGGTTGCCGGCAATGCGAGTACAACTGCCCCGTTTACGTACCCGACGAGGAACAGGGGGGATTCAACGCACGAAGGGCCATCTATGTGCCGTTCACAAACGCCATCCCCCAGGTCGCCCTCTTGGACGCAAAGAACTGCACCCTGTGCGGAAAGTGCGCCAAGGTTTGTCCTACCCGGGCTGTCGACTATTTCCAAGAGCCGAGAGATTTCGCCATTTCCGCTAAAACAGCAGTCCTTTCAACGGGTTTTGAACTCACGCCCATGGATGCGAAGGAACAATATGGCCAGGGAAAAATCCCGAACGTCATCACAGCGCTCCAGATGGAGAGGCTTCTGGCACCTCACGGCCCTTACAACCGGGTGCTCAGGCCATCGGACGGTATGGAACCCGATTCCATCGCATTTGTACAATGCGCCGGTTCCAGAGATAAGAGCCTCGGGATTCCCTATTGCTCCCGTGTCTGCTGTATGTACGCCATTAAACAGGCCATGCTCCTGTCAGGCGCCGTCCCCCTGGCCGATATCACCATTTACTATATGGACATTCGAGCCTTCGGAAAAGGGTACGAGCAATTTTTCCAGAACTCCAAGGCCATGGGAGTCGAGTTCACCAAGGGAAAGGTCGCCCAGATTGAAAGCGGGGAAAATGGCACGGTTAAATTGCACTACGAAGCCCAGGAAGATGGTGGAGGGCTGAGGGTCGCCGACCACGATCTTGTGATATTGTCTCTCGGCATGATACCGGGATGGACGCCGGGATCTGTTTGCAGCGTATCCACATCTTCCGATGCCTTTATTAAAACGGTAAAACCCAGGATCGCGCCCACGCTCACCGATATGGAAGGGGTCTTTACAGCTGGGGTGGCGGCTGGACCGAAAGACATTGTGGATACCATTGTGGAGGCGGATGCTGCGGCCATGGAGGCTTCTAAGTATATGGTTTCTATGGAACGGACCAGAAGGACGGCAGCTTAGATGTTTTTTCTTGTAATGTGAATGATACGGAGATCCGGTGATGGGTGAAGAGAGCAAAGAGCCGATGAAAACGGCAGAGCAAAGAGTGGGCGTATATGTGTGCCACTGCGGCGGCAATATCTCAGACCACGTGGATGTGGAAAAGGTTTGTCGAAACGCAAAGCAGATACCGGGCGTAACCAGCGTAAAAGACAACATGTTCATGTGTTCGGATCCGGGGCAGGAACTGATCATGGCCGACCTCAAAGAGGGTGCCATAGACCGGGTTGTTGTGGCTTCCTGCGCACCGGCCCTCCATGAAACCACCTTTCGGAACGCCATCTCCAGAGCGGGCTTTAACCCTTTCATGTATGATCATGCCAACATTCGGGAACAAGTGAGCTGGGTCCACCATGGGGATCAGGCAACCAGCAAGGCAAGCCGCCTGGTTGCTGCAGCCGCAGCCAAGGCAAAAAGGCTCAAACCCCTTGAGCCCTTCCGGGTGGATGCCAAGAAGCATGCCACAGTTATCGGCGGCGGCGTTGCCGGTCTTAAAGCCGCTATAGACCTGGCTGAACGGGGAATAGCGGTGGCCCTTATTGAAAAGGCGCCATTTTTGGGAGGATGGACCGCAAAATGGGACAGGATCTATCCCACTGACGACCCGGTTTCCGAACTTCTGGGCGAACTGACCCGGGAAGTTCTGAATCATCCATCTATTACCGTATACAATTGTTCCAGCGTGACCGGGTTTGGAGGCTACATCGGTAATTTCGAGCTGTCAGTAAAACGAGAGGCCCCGGAATCCGGCCTTTATGAAGACGAGATAAAGCGGATGAGCGAGTCCGGAAAAGGGTTGGGCGAATTCATTCCGTTTGTGGGAGTTTTCCCCGAGCATGTCCCCGAAACGAAAGAGGAACACACCATTGAAACCGGCGTTATTGTTCTGGCCACCGGTTTTAAACCCTATGCTCCAGGCAAAGAAGACTATGGATATGATGACTTAAAGGAAGTCGTTACCCTCCCGGAGTTGATCCGGATCATCGCTGAAAACCGGGTGCAAGGCGGGGGAGACACTTTGATCGTGAACGGCAGAAAAATCCAGAATATTGCCATGATACACTGTGTGGGCAGTCGGCAGATTCCGGGCTTCCACAAAACCGATGCGCGGGGAAACCTCAATGAATATTGTTCCCGCACCTGCTGTTCCACAACGCTGAATACCGCTAACATGATTCGCGAGGCTCATCCCGGTACCCGGGTGTTTGACTTCTATCGCGATATCCGAACCTACGGTAGGGGCCAGGAGGAAATATATGAGAAGGCATCCCAAAACAAAGTGTTGTTTTTCCGTTTTGATGAACGAGAGCCTCCTGTCGTCACCCGGAACAACTGGACCAATGATGATTGCCCGCTCCTGGTTAAGGTGAAGGACTCTCTCACATTCGGAGAGGAGATAGAAGTGCCGGTGGACCTTGTGGTCCTGTCCGTGGGCATGGAACCGAGAGATGTTTCCGACCTCATTGAAAAAATGAAACTCTCCGTAGGTCCGGATCGGTTTCTGTTGGAGGTTCATCCCAAACTGCGACCCGTGGAACTATCGGTTCCCGGTATCTTTCTGGCGGGAACCTGTCAGGCGCCCTTTGATGTGGGGGAGGCATGTGCTGCAGCATCGGGCGCCAGTGTGAAAGCATCCGCCATTCTGGCCCGTGGATATGTGGAACTGGATCCTTATGTGGCGGATGTGGACCTGGAAAAATGCAAGGGTACGGGCGCCTGCGTAACCGCCTGCCTGAGCGAAGGCGCGTTGGAATTGGTTGAAATGACGGTGGACGGTGACAGAGTGAAGCGGGCACAGGTTAATCCAGCACGCTGCGAGGGATGCGGGGCATGCACGGCGGCCTGTCCTGAAGGGGCCATCAACGTATTGGGGTGGAGTCTGCAACAGTACGAAGATATGGTGGATATGATCGTCTCCGACCAGATTGCAGCTTGATGCCACCGGGGCACCAGGGATAAAAACAATTCAGAAGTGATAGCGAATCTACAAGCTTGTGAGGGAGAGCCCATGAGTCAAACAGATAAAGAGAAGCAGGCGTACAAGGCCGCCATGAAGAGCCTGCGCCAACAACGGAAGAAGACCATTGATGCCGCGAAGGCGACGATGAAATCACAAAATACCATTTTCAAGGGCATCAAGGCCTTTCTTAAACAGGGACCGAGAACAGTGCCGGAAATCTCCCAAGCCCTGGCCATTCCCACTTCGGACGTCCTTTGGAGCGTTATGTCTCTCAAAAAATACGGGCTGATGGTGGAGGGCGAACAGGATGGAGAGTATTTCAAATATGGCTTGGCGGACAGTGATGCAAAAGGAGGCGAGGCATGAGCACACGTGTAGATCTGGATTTAGGGGCCGAACTGGAAAAATTCGGTATAAAGGATGCCAATACCTGCTTTAACTGTGGGAACTGTACTGCGGTTTGTCCCATAAGCAATGAAACCGTTTCCTTTCCAAGACGCCTTATTCGCTACGCTCAGTTGGGTATGAAGGAAAAGCTCATGCAAAGTCCCGAACCCTGGCTTTGTTATTATTGCGGCGACTGCTCCGCGACCTGTCCGCGAGAGGCAAATCCGGGTGAAACCATGATGGGGCTTCGCCGCTATTTTATCTCCCTCTATGATTGGACCGGCCTTTCGCGAAAATTTTACACATCACACAGCTTCGAAATTATTGCCATAATACTGGTGGCGGCCCTGGTCGGTCTGGCATTTTATTTCTTCCACGGCCCCATGCTCACAGACCGGGTGGCACTCAATGTTTTCGCGCCTAATCACGTAATCGAAATTCTGGACCTGATTCTGGCCGGGGTCCTTTCTTTCCTCCTTTTGAGCAATGCCTATCGGATGTTCAATTTTGTCATGGGAGAGGACAAAAAGAAAATCCCGCTCCTTCTTTACTTAAAAGAGATAAAAACCTTTGTGGTCCATATGACCACGCAGAAAAAATTCAAAGATTGCGGCACTTCCAATAAGACCTTGTGGATTAATCATTTGCTGATTATGACCGGATACAGTATTATCTTTCTCATGGTGGTTGTGGGTATCCGATGGTTCCAGCGGGATGAAATTTATCCCATCTATCACCCCATAAGGCTCCTGGGTTACTATGGTACCTTTGCCATCCTCTACGGTGTGACATACGCTATCATCGGCAGAATCAAGAAAAGCAGAGCAAGTTTTGAGCATTCCCATGCCACAGACTGGATCTTTCTGATACTTCTCTGGCTTACCACCTTTAGCGGAATCCTGATTCATTTTACGCGGCTGTTGGAAATGCCCCTGTCCACCTATTATATTTATGCGATACATTTAATGATTGCGGTTCCCATGCTGGTTCTGGAAGTGCCCTTTGCCAAATGGGCCCATCAGCTATATCGGCCCCTGGTCCTTTACCTGATGCAGGTGAAGGAGGCTGCCGGGCGGGCTGAACGAACCTGACAATAATCATGTGATCTATATTTTAAGAAAGGAGCAGAAATGGGACAAGAAAAAATCATTTACATTTCGACCCACGGTGCCGAGGATCCGGAAAGGGCGAGCCTGCCCTTTGTTCTGGCCAACGCGGCCCTGGTCATGGAAGTAGACGCGGTGGTAGCATTGCAGGGGGCAAGTGTTTTTCTGGCCAAAAAAGGGATGCTCGAACATGTACATTCGGCGGGTTTTGCGCCGTTGAAAGACCTGGTGGATTCGTTTCTGGAACTGGGCGGCAGGCTCCTGGTTTGCGTACCCTGTATTCAGGAGAGAAAAATTGATGTGGCGGATCTCATTGAAAAGGCCGTGCCCACAGCCGGCGGGGCCTTGACAGAAGAGTTTTTGAGTGCCAACGCCACTTTGGTATATTAAACAACAACACAGATTGCGGAAGTTAGCGTTTCCGTCTAACCAAGAAGCCCGAGGATGAGCGCTCACCCCCGGGCTTCGCAGAATGGAGGGCATGCATATGAACAAAAAAAGAGCGACATCAACCATCAGGGTCCTTGCCGCAATACTTTTTGCCTTTTCCTTCATGTTTCTCAGCCAGGCTGCAGCCGCTGAAAAAAGTGGGGATCTTCAGGTAAAAGGAAAAGTGAAAGCGGTTACAAACAAGGCAAAGACCGTATCGGTCAACGTAAAAGGTAAAGGGCTCATGCTGTTTAAGTTTGACGACGGCACGAAGTTTATCAACTTCACAAAAACCAAGGAAATCAAATTCCCCACGGCCGTGGTGGTCAAATATAAGGTTGAGGGACCCGACAACGTGGCGCTCTCCATCAAAAAAGCGCTGATTTCCCTTCCAAAAGGTGTGACGGAAATCAAGACCGACGAAGTGGTTGCCATGGTTGAAAAGGGGCCGAAAGCCGGGAATTATTTTCTGGTGGATGCAAGGCCGGCAAAAATCGCTTCTGCCGGGCACATTCCCACGGCGGTTTCCATACCTGTCAACGTTTTGAAGAAAAAGGGCTCAGAATTACTCCCCGTCGACAAGAATACGATGCTCGTTTTCTATTGTGGCGGTCCCACATGAGGCATGAGTCCTAAATCCGCCGGTCTGGCGAAAAAATGGGGCTACAATAACGTCAAAGTCTATGTGCAGGGCATCCCCGATTGGAAAAAAACAGGACATCATACCGTTTCCACACCTGATTACGTGAGAACAGGCAACATCGTGTTAATCGACTTGAGAGCGCCCGCTGCTGTCACTGCGGGTCACATTCCCCGCGCTGTGGGCATTCCCTCCGGCAAGCTTGAAACAGCTAAGGACCGGTTCCCTGAATCTCTCACCGCGCCCATCGTTTTCTATTCCGATAATATGGAAGTATCCAAAAAGGCCGTGGAAACCGCTCGCGGCTGGCGGTACAAGAATGTCACACTCCTGGAATTCCCCGGTGTGATTGCGTGGAAAGAAAAGGGGTATGACGTCAAGACCGGCCCCGCTGCCGAAGAGATTATCTATGTACGAAAACTGGAACCGGGACAGATCAGCATCCCTAATTTTGAAGCGGCGTTGAAATCCGAAGCCATTACGGTGGTTGACGTTCGTGGCCCAGCAGAATTCGACGCGGGGCACTTCGCCGGGGCCATGAATATTTCCCTTGACGAACTGCCGGAAAAAATGAAGGATATCCCCCAGGATAAGTTCGTCGTGGTCCATTGTAGAACCGGCGTTCGAGGGGAAATGGCCTACCTGCTTCTCAAGGAGAAGGGTTATGATGTGAAATACCTCAAGGCCGGATGCAAGTGCAAACTGGACGGCACTTATCTGATCTGGGAAATGTAGTATTTATTATAAAACTTCATTCTGATCAACCCCCCGCCTTGACAAGGGCGGGGGGATTTTTTCTCTGGAGGTATCGCCTTGTGAAAAATAGAATTTCGGGTTTGTTCCTTGTGTTTCTCCTTTTGGTTTCAGTGGCCCTTCTGCCGCAAACCACCCGTGCCGAAAGCCCCAAGGCCATTGCGCCCGATAAAGCCCGTTGCGGGGAAATGATCCGGTTCGGCAAACAAGCCTATGACCGGGGGAGATTTCTGGATGCAAAGTCCTATTTCCGGCAGGCGGTTCAAGCGGATTCCGCATCCGATGTGGCCTGGCATTACTATGACCTTTCGGTGGTTTCGGCGCTGGCGGAAAAGGTGAACAAAGATTCAAGTCTGCTTGCCCCGGACGTTTCCCAAAGGGGTCAGGCCCAATCCTCATCCGGCGCCGCTTCGCCCCCACCACCGCCGCCTGCTCCTGCCCCTGTAAAAAAGAAAATAATTCCCGTTGAAGAAGATGAAGGCTGCTAACGATCTCTGGAGGATATCATGAGTGAAGAAAAACAAACAAGCATAATGGGGGACGTCCTGAAGCGGTCATATGCCGTTGTTTTCTACGAAAACTGGCCCATATGGCTGGGTGGGGTCCTCATCGGCATTATGAGCGTCCTGACCTTCGCCTGGGCCCGGCCCTGGGGCGTGGTGGGGGGGCTTCGAAACTGGGCGGACTGGCTTTTTCACCAGGTGGGGCTTTATGACAAGGCGCCCCTTTCTCCCATCATTTCGACCAACTCCATCCTGACCCTGGGCCTCCTCTGGGGCGCTTTCGGGGCGGCGCTCATGAGTAAGCAGTTTGCCATCCGCATGGCCCCCGGCCGCGAAATCCTCAAGGGGATGGTGGGCGGATGCTTCATGGGTGTAGGTTCCGCTATGGCCGGCGGGTGCAATGTGGGCGGTTTCTACATTGCCAGCAGCGCCCTCTCCTTTGCGGGCCTGGCCATGCTGGTGGGATTGGTCGCGGGGGCTTATCTGGGACTTCGTTATCTCTACTGGGAAATGATGAACCTGTCCTCATTGCCACCCAAGGGTGGGGGTGCCAAGAAAATCAATCTGCTCTTTCTGGAACCCTACATCGGCGCTATCGTTTTTCTGGGGGCCCTGGTGGCGGCATGGTTCTACGCCCGGGAAGCCTATACACGGGTAGGGGGACTCCTGCTGTGCGGCATCGCTTTCGGCATCATTATTCAACGGACCCGGTTCTGTTTTGTCCGGTGCTTCCGGGATCCTTTCATGACCGGTGAAGGGGATATGGTCAAAGCCGTCTCCTTCAGCATCATCATCGGTGTCTTAGGGTTTGCAGCGCTCAAGTGGACGGGGCTTCGTCCGGAAAGCGCCTATGTGACGGCCACCTTCTGGTTTGGGAGCATGGTGGGCGGAATCATTTTCGGTTTCGGTATGTTGATTTCCGGCGGGTGCGGATCCGGGAGTGTGTGGCGTGCTGGCGAAGGACACGTCAAGCTCATGGTGGTGGTGGTCTTTTTTGCCGCGACCAACTCCCTGTTTAAAGCCTTGATCAATTCCTCGCCCGGCTTTAAATCCTTAATCGGAACACGGGCCTTCATGCCCGATGTCATGGGGTATAAATGGGCGGTGATCGCTTTGATCGTGGTTTTTCTCGTCTATGCTCTGGTGGGCCAATGGAATGAGGAAACCGATAAATTCACCGTTGAAATGTAGCGGACAAACAGGGCGGGTCGGTTCCGAAATTGCATTCGATCTGCCCTAAAGACCGGCTCCTGCCAATGAAGGGTGATCACCCATGGCACGGGTCTGTCATTTGTCAAAGCGAAAATCGGTTTCAGTTCGGCCCAGCGCTTGACTCCTTCAGCGCTGCGGCCACAGCTGGCACCACCTGCTTTTTGCGGCTCATGACTCCCGGCAACGCCAAGAGGCCCGAATCATTGGGTAATATTTTGAAAGCATGGCTCGCCAGTTCCAAACCTCTTTCGTCATTGGCGAGGAAAAGGCTCCGCTCTTCAAGGATGTCGGTCATTACCAGAAAAGCCATGTGTAAACCCGATTCCTTTGCCGATGCACGGAGCTCATCCTGCAATGCCTTAACGGGCGGCATGGATTTTTCGATCTCCGTCAATTCCGTTTGCCCGATACCAATTTCCTTTCCCCCGAATCGATAGATTTTCCAATCATGATGTACCCACCAGCGGGCGGGGGGAGACGGGGTGGGCAGGCGGGCCCGAAACAGGGCGCGGGCCAGCGCCTCCATATTTTCCCCGGCCTTTTCGGCCAACCATCGCGCCGCTTTTCGGTCCCGCTCTGTGGTTGTGGGAGAGCGAAATTCCACGGTATCGGACAGGATGGCCCCCAGCATGGCTCCGGCCATGGGTTTTGTGAGCGGCGCGCGGTGCCGCCGGTATTGTTCAGCGATCAAGGTACAGGTGCAGCCGAGGGGCTCCACCTGCATTCGGAGCGGCGTCAGGGTACTCAAGCCACCCAGGTTGTGATGGTCGATGATGGCCAGGATGTCACTTTCCGAAACCCCCGCCGCCGCCTGATCCGCATGGTTGTGATCCGTCAGAATTACACGCCTGCGGCGCTGGCCTGCCAGGTGGCGGCGCAGCAGGAGACCTTGGTATTCCTCCCCGCTGTCGATCACCGGCAGGGCCGCTAGACCATGTTGCCGAAGTTGAACAAAACCATCCGTCAACCGGTCCCCCACCCCAATCCGGGGGGATTTCTCATCCATGGCGCAGGTCAGCGGGAGGCTCTGCTGGATCAACTGGGCAGCAGCAAAGGTGGTTTTTTGCGTTCGGAGAATTACCGCACCGCTGGACTTGGCTTTTTCCTGGGCTTTGTGGCATACTGATGCACCGTCCGTGGCCAGCAGGCATCCTGCGCCAGCCGATAAGGCGGCACGCTGCACATCCGCTTGATCACCCACGATCACCAGATCACCCAGGCCGACGCGTTTCGGGACGTGCGCTTCGGAAAAGGTGGCAATACACACCCGACCCCGGACCACCAGGGCATCCTGACCGACAACCCGTTCCGCCTCCAGGGTGCGGCGCAGAAGCGCCAGGGGCAGATCCACCCGCCGGGGCAGTTGCAGTTCGGCCAGATAGCGGTCCGCCAGTTTTCCCCGGGCCAGCATGGCGGTGAAGCGACCTTTTGGATCCACCACCGGCAGCGCGTCAAGACCACGGTCCTGCATGATGAGACCCGCTTCCCGCAAGGTTTGATCCGGACGAAGTTTCGGCGCATCGATCATCATGACGTCCCGGACCCTCAGGTAAACATCTTTGATGGCCCGAGGCGCCGGCAATCCCAGGTGAGACAGGAGCCAGGCGGTCTCACGGTTCAGCTCGTCCAGGTGGCAGGCAACTGTTTCTTCTCCCGTTTGCCAGGCATAGAAAGCGGCGTACGCCAGGGCGGAACAGACCGCATCCGTATCCGGATCGTGGTGTCCGACCACCAAAACTTCGTCAATAACGGATGGCATTATCTGGTTACCTGTTTTTCCAATTCTTCCTTAACGGCAAGCCCTACTTTTTCCAATGTATATGGCTTTTTTATGTACTTGCCCGCCCCTAGTCTCTGGGCAGTACGCACCTCTTTTGTCTTGGCATACCCGCTGGCGATGATCGCCTTCTGGCCGGGACGAATCTTGATGATCTCCTCGTAGGTCTTCCGACCGTTGATTCCTTTGGGCATAACCATATCAAGGACGATCAGGTTTACGGGGTTCTCCTTCACGTACTCAATGGCCTCTTCCCCACTTGAGACAGTTTCAACGTTATAACCCAGCCTGGACAATATCCCGCTTGCAATCTCCCTCTGCCTCTCCTCATCATCAACCACCAGGACTTTCTCTCCGTGCCCGCAGTAATCTTCCAAAGAGACCTGTCCCCTCTCGTCAGCCACTTGTTCCCTGGTCGTCGGGAAATAGAGCTCAAATATTGTTCCTTTCTCACTGCTCTTGACGTTTATGTATCCGTCATGATCTTGCATACTGTTCCACACAACAGCCAGACCCAAACCCGTACCACTTCTGCCCATCACTTTCTTGGTGTAAAAAGGCTCAAAGATCCTATCAAGGTCTTGAGGGGATATCCCGGAACCATCATCTGATATGGTCAGCACCACATATTCACCTGTGCGGACATCTTCATATCCCTTGAGGGGTTGGTTCATGGTTGATACAGTGACCGTTCCCCTGCCCTCAATGGCCTCTGATGCGTTTACAATCAGATTCATCAGGACCTTCTTAACGTGAGACGCTGAACCAGTGATATTTAACAATTCGGAATCAAGCTCGGTTTTGAAAGCACTTAAGGGATGGATTTTTTCGAGCTTTTGGTGTTCTGCAGAATTCAGATATTCCTCAACCACGGCATTGAGGTTTAGAACTTCCTTACCGCTTGCTACCCCCCTGGCGATGGTCAACAAGTCTCCCACAACATCGGCAGCCCTCATCCCGGACTCTTGTATTGTCTTTATGGGTTTCCTGAGCGGGCTGTCTTCCGGGAGATCCATTAGAAGCAGTTCGGGGTAGCTTACAATCCCCGAGAGGATGTTATTCAGGTCATGAGCAATACCTCCCGCCATAAGCCCCATGGCTTCCATTTTCTTTGATCTGGCAAGTTTCTCTTCACTTGCCCTCAATGCCTCTTCGGCATGAATCTTTTCAGTAACGTCATGGGCAATTTGGAGGACTCCCATGATGTCTCCGTTCTCGTCAAAAACCGGCTCACCTTTCTCATCCCATACACGTCCATCGGGAGTTCGCATTATGGTCTGCTCGGTCTTTCTGGTTTTGAACGCCTTTACTGTAGGGCAACCATCACAAGGAGTCTCCGGATCAGCCCAGAGTTCATAGCATTTGTGCCCGATTATCTCATCCATTGTTCTCTTGACTGAATCAGCGGAGGTTTTGTTTGTCCACAAGACCTCCAGATTCTCATTAACGAAAGCAAGATTGGTTGTGATGCCGTCCAGTATGGCGGCTTTTTGAGCCTCACTTTCCCGCAACGCCTCCTCGGCCCGTTTGCGTTTGGTAATATCTCTGGATTGGGCCAAAAGACAATCCTCTCCTGCATATGATATCGGTTTTGCTGAAAACTCAGAATAGTAGACCTCACCGTTTTTCCGACGAAAAGAGACCACAACATCCTCGGCCTTGCCGTGTTTTTTTAGGATTCCGATGAATCGATCCCTTTCGGCAGGCTTTGCGTATAGACTGATGTTGGACGGAGTCTCACCGAGAACCTCTTTGCGGGAATAACCGGTCTGATGGCAAAATCCGTCATTGACATAAAGATACTGACCATCCTTTATCCGAGTGACCGTGATAGAGTCGGTTATACTTTCAAATGATTTTCGGTATTTTTCCTCGCTGTCCTTCAGGGCTGCTTCACTCTTTTTTAGCGCTCCTTGAGTCTTTTTCAAGGCCTGAACTTGCTTTTCCAACTCCGCATAGGTCGGTTTTTCAGACATAATCATTACCTACGAAATTAAATTTTTTCCGATTTGCGATTAACGAGCACAAGTCCAGCATCGCCTTCGAGCCAAAATACGCCGATTTTCAATCAGATGCCAACAAAAAAATCAAAACGTGCTCAATGCAGAATACATATTGCGGCCTTTGAAAATTCCGGGGGCACAATAATTAACGATTCCCTCCGTTTGCCGTGGATATTTCGGTCTAGCCCTTTTCTTCAGAAATGTTTTACCGGCAACACCTGCCCGTAAATATCGTTCATCCTTCACACGTCCAGAAAACCGTCAATGCCGTAACTGACAACAGCTGTCAATATTTTTGTATTGTGTCCCCAGAATTATATGGTACCTGTTTTTTTAGTCTTCAATGAACCCGGCCTACTTTAAAGAAGAAAATTGTTCAGAGATCCGTTACGTCCAGCGTACTCAAAAGGCTTCGGATTATCAGAAGGAAGTCGCCGGGTCGCAGCACTTTGATCAGATCAGAAGCGGGTGTGAAATGACGCACGTTAAAGGTCAGGAAATAAGGGCATCCTTCCCTCAAGGCGGCAACAAGAATCGGTAAATCTTTTGGGTCCGCCTGTCCCCTAAACGGGATCAGATCATCCAGATGCGGATCGCCAATAATGCGGAGCGATCGATTCGCCAGAAGATGAAATTCGGGCAGTTTATCGGGTAGTTTTTCTGCGAGATTACGTTCAACCTCTGTCATGGCCTGTTCTGAAGTAACACAATCTATAAGCGTGATTTCTCCCATCCGCAATACCACATGACTGGCGCCATGCTCAGATGGCGCTGCAGCGCCGGCAAAGATAACATCAGCATCTACAAATATGGTGAGCTTACTTTTCGCTCTGGCCATATTTCTCCGCCGAGTAACGTTTACGTTGCTCACGCAGGGCATTGAGCATATCTTTGGTGCTCAGCCCGGCTTCTAAGCGCGCCCTCTCGATTTCGCGCGCTAATTCCGGAACAAGGGGGACCATTTGTGTCAAAACAAAAATACCGTTCAGGTCTATTAAGCGAAAACTATCCCCTGACTTGATCTTGTACCGCTCCCGAAATTCAGCCGGCAAGGTGATCGTTCCCCGCTGACGAACCTGTATTGTCGTATCCATCTGTCTGCTCCTGCTGTATATCTGCCGTTACTGATTTCCCGAAGTCACTGTACATCAATTGCTGCGTTACGTCAAACCAAGAAAGACCGCGATGCAAATGGGTCAAAAATTCATTTTGGAGAATTCATCGGGAATGGGACAAAAAAAAAAGAAAAGGGGGACAGATTTAATTTTCATCGCTACTGAGCCTGATTTTCGTGTTGTCAATATCAAAAAAAATAAATCTGTCCCCTTTTCTGGGAATTTCTCCACTATCTGGGAGAACACCAACCGAAGGATGTGGCCATCGGCATGAAGGTTGAGGCCGTTTTCAAGCCAAAGGCAGAGAGAACCATAGGCGATATCAAATATTTCAAACCCCTGGCCTAATGAATTGAAAAAGGGGTTGAACTATCAACCCCTTTTTCATAGGTGATAGAGGCTATATTCATACTATCGCAGCAGAGTCTTGCTTTGTCCTTCACACAGACACCCGCCAAAACCATGCAACAATTCCGAATCAATCGTTGAAAATAGGCGTAGACGAATCTTGAACGCCAAATTCAACCGCCATGATCATGATCAAGGAAAAGGGGACAGATTTATTCTTCATCGCTACTGGGCCTGATTTTCGTGTTGTCAATGTCAAAAAAATAAATCTGTCCCCTTTTCTGCTTTTCTGGTAGCTAACAACAGTAGTCAATAATTTTGTATTGTGTCCCCGGAATTTCTTCGGTAATATTACTCAGGCTACAGGATAAAAAGATCATTTAAACCTTCACAGCTTAGAACTGTCGATTGGGGAGTACCCTAGACGTGGCTTTACTGCGACACACAATTAGCAAGTCGACTCTATTTGAAGGGTTTGCGGTGCCCAAATCATTGGAGTCATGGGTCGATGCACCAGGCCGAGGCCAGAAAAGGGAACTGACTTTGCTATTTGACGAACAACGCGCTAAAGCGACATTAAGACGGATCGCGAATGCTAGGGGGCATGTACAAATCAAATACGAGAACAAAAGAGGGCTGCCATTCCGGCAATGGCTTGCGTCTCTCTTTACTCATACTGAAGACGGCATGGGGGGTGAGTATATTGAATTAGATAAAATTGATGATGATACTTATAGGGTGTCTCCCTTTCCTTTCAGCGAAAAGCCAGAGGACCGCTTGACCGTCCTGGAATGGATATTCCATCGCACTAACAAACATGCATTTCATAGTCGTGACGCAGTTCGCGAGATTCCGGCTATTGTTCAGAGTGTTCAGTACTGTCCCTCAGAGGGACAAGCATTCTACAACCGCCAGTTGTCCCGCTACTTTGTCTCTTAGGAGTGGCAGCGGGAGCAGCGAGCCATCCCGGAACTGCCCCTGAAATGCGATTTCATCAAAAATAATGTACAAGTCGAGGTCGAGTTCGGAAACGCACGAACCTACTACCAAGACTACATCAAGTTCTTGCTGGCATTTCAGCAGAAAACGATAAAACTCGGTGTGCTCATAGTACCTACCGAAAATTTTTCACATTCTCTATGTCTGATCGGACAAGAGAAGGCGAAGGAAAAGGGTCGAAAATCATACAGCGGCATGATACATATGGAGAAGGTCCGACGAGAACTTCCATTTCTTGCTTTCATGCTTAAGATGCCGCTTGTAATCGCTGGCATCGACATCTACAGAAGTTCGACGTGAGAAGGGGCTGAGGGATTCGGGGGACAATTCAAAGGAAAGCTTAAGATGAGCGATAGTTTTTGGCTTGAGTTTCACGAGGAGAAACTGCCCATGGATTCCTTTTCTTCTGGATAAACCCACTCCCCTTGCGGTTAATGTATAGCGTCTGGTTAGCGCTTTTCATTATAATTTGTTGTTTAATGCATAGAGCGAGATACACTATCTCTTATTCTTGTAAAATGGACTGACAATTTGAAAAGGAATAGATAAAACCCGTAGTCGCTTAATGTGAAAATTCTTCTATTGGACAATTCTTGGCTTTCAATTGAATCAGCCGGGCAATTGTTCAAGCGATCAAAGAAAATAATTGAATCATTCTGAAATGTCCCGCCTTTTGGAAGATAGAAGATATGGCTTATGTACTGTTTCCTTATGTCAGATATATGCGAATTTATTGACTGAATTGACTTCTTCCCTGTTTCAACATGACTTTTGATCAAACTTTGTTCATATTTGCCAAGATTGAATATAGGAGTATAAACCATCCGCAATGGCATTAAGCGCTTATTAGATGAATCAATATCACAAGTGTTTGACAATATCATTCCAGGCACTTTACCAATCTCTGTACTCGGGAAATTTATGTAGAGCAAATTTTGTATTCCATCTCCCTGAAAAATATTTTCCTCTTCGGACAATTGTGAGGTGTAAATCCTCTGATCAATATTATCTGGGAAATGGCCCAATTCCTTAAACAGTTCTTGTTGAGCTGTCGAAGACAAATATTGCGGGAGATATTTTTTAACTTCTTCAAATGGAATCATATTAAATCCCAGAAATTTTCATCTACTGTTTTGGAGAATTCCGGCTCTAAATCCTTGATGTTATCTAGTATGTTTGACGCGAAATGATAAATAATATCTATCTGTTCTAAGGTAGTGGCCTGATCTTTGTCGATAAGTTGATAATAATCAAATTTCATTTCTGTGGGAGCTTTAAGTTGAATATTTAAGTTCGGCAAATTGTCAGGATTTATGGCTGGAGCTCCCAGATAAGAGTAGTGCAAAACGGCGGCTGTGGCAGCACCGCCAACGACATTTCTAAATTGTGATAAAGGCATGTTACTTTCCCTTGTAAACTGGATTCAATGTCTTGAGAAATTCTTTTTCTAACAGTCTGAAAAATAATTTTTTTTCTGCTGTATGAGCGCACTCAACAGCTTCTTGAAAGTTTTCAAACTCGTCATGCTGAAAGTGAGTATCGATATCCACAATTGAACCTTTTATGGGTTGTTTTTCAAAAATTGCTTCTGCAAAATTTATTAGCTTTAGGTTGCTAGAGCCATGTTCATATGGAATTTCTGTTGTGAGATTAATTTGATTTTCTCCAAGCTTTTCTTTGTTAAGATGTATGCCCAAATTAGTCTTCTCAAAGATGTTAATATCAGGCAATATATTGATATATCTCAATGCGGTGCGGAATTGTTTTTGAATTAAATTCAATTCGGAAAGTTTATTGTAGGTGTCATAGATCTTTTTCGAGAAGATTTTCCACCCACAGTATTCTTTGATATTAGTCAAAGAAAATACATTTGGTCCAATCTGAATAATAAAGTTATCTTTCTTAATTTTATAGTGCGGAGTGAATTTCAAATTAGGGTCTTGAGTTCTTATGGCTGCTGGTAATTGCAATATTGGTAATTGCTCAACATCTTTAAATTCATCTTTAAATTGATTAAAAACGATACCAAATATTGCGTCCCCTGGAAAGGAGGAGTCGAATCTGATTTCGAATATCGCTTCAATGATAGGGCAGGGATTTATAGAAAGAGGCAATTTGTCCATTATAAGTTCCTAAAGCATAATAAGTTTTTGATAAGAGTTACAATGTCTTTTTACTCGATTTCGTTTTAATTATCAATGGCAAATTGATGCCGGACCTAGCCATTCGCATCTCGGTTATTCCGTGGCCGCGTCTCCGTGATCCACATATTCGAATGACGCCAAATTCAACCGCCGTGATCGTGATCATGGGGCACTGCAAAATTGTCTTCACAATCAGTGAGAGGGTCATCCTGAGCGGGTTTGCCATGGTATGCCATCCGGACCACGCTCCCTTTCGGGGGAACACAGTGCAGATGCACCTCAAAGCGAGACGGGCGGTGTTTCCTGGCCCCCGGGGTCTTGGGCAGGATTTTAGGTGTGTAGGCGGCATGGGCATGATTGATGACCGTCCCGCCGGGTGAGACCACGGCCACATCCACATGACCGATACCGGAAAACCCCGCGTTGAGGCGACGTACTTCCCCCGTAATCACCAACTCATCACCTTCCTGCCTGACGATGATATTCGACAGGGACACCCGTGAAGAGGGGATCGGCTCGACGAAGAGCCCCCCCTCCACCTGGACAAGGCTGAAATGCTGGGATGCGCATCCTCCCATACCGATGCAGGTCGCCAGAAGCCACAGGAACAACAGGAGATGCGAACCGCTCCCTTTAAAGACGGTTCTGATCCTGCGCTCGGCTGTTTCTAGGAAGTACACAATGGGTTTTTTCAAGAGTTGCTCCTCTTTGGCACACTTATCCGGTAGCGGATTCATGAAGAAAAATGATAAGATGTTGCTTTTCGAAGTAAAAAAATATAAAAAAGTACCCTTGTACGTCAAGGAAAAAGGTCTGCTGAACGGTTTAGAAACAAAGGAGGTTTTCAAATGAACATAACATCGGAAGTGGAGGGGATGGTTTGTGTGGCCAAGGGGCCCAAAAACGGCCCGGCGCCCATTCCCGAAGAAGGGAAATGGGTTCAGGCCAAAGAGATTAAAGATATTTCCGGTTTGACCCACGGGGTCGGTTGGTGCGCACCCCAGCAGGGGGCAAGCAAACTGACCCTGAATGTGAAAAACGGCATCATTGAAGAAGCCCTGGTGGAAACCCTCGGATGTACGGGTATGACTCATTCCGCGGCCATGGCGGCGGAAATCCTTCCTGGAAAAACCATTCTTGAAGCCCTGAACACGGATCTCGTGTGCGACGCCATCAACGTGGCCATGCGGGAGCTTTTTCTGCAGATTGTTTACGGAAGGACCCAGACGGCATTCTCCGAAGGGGGGCTTCCCATCGGCGCGGGACTGGAAGACCTGGGAAAAGGCTTTCGAAGCGTCGTGGGCACCATGTACGGTACCCATGCCAAAGGCGCCCGATACCTTGAAATGGCCGAAGGATATGTCCGAAGAATCGGCCTGGACGAAAACGATGAGATCATCGGGTACGAATTCATTCAGCTGGGCGCCATGATGGACCTGATCGAAAAAGGTGTGGCCGCGGGTGAGGCCCTTGAAAAGGCCACCGGAACCTACGGCAGGTTTCAGGATGCCGTTCAAACCATCAATCCGAGACACCAATAGGGGGGATCAAACCATGGCACTTTTTGAAGGATATGACAGGCGAATCAAACAGATCACCTCTGCCATTGAAGAATACGGCATCGCCTCCCTGGAAGAGGCGGAGGCGATGTGTAAGGAAAAGGGCTTGGATATATACCAGATCGTAAAAGATGTTCAACCCATCTGTTTTGAGAACGCCTGCTGGGCATACCTGCTGGGGGCGGCCATCGCCATTAAAAAAGGGCAGGTGCGGGCTTATGATATCGCGGAAACCCTTGGGTTGGGATTGCAGGCCTTCTGTATTCCCGGCTCCGTTGCAGACGACCGGAAGGTGGGCCTGGGGCACGGCAATCTGGCGGCCATGCTGCTCAAGGAGGGAACAGAGTGCTTCGCTTTTGTGGCGGGCCACGAATCTTTTGCCGCGGCCGAAGGGGCCATCGGTCTTGCCAAATCCGCCAACAAGGCCCGTAAAGACCCGTTAAGGGTCATCTTAAACGGCCTTGGGAAAGATGCGGCCCACATCATTTCCCGCATCAACGGGTTTACCCATGTGATCACAAAATTCGACTATGACAGCGGTGCACTTGAAATCGTCAAGGAAACGTCCTATTCAAAGGGAGAGCGGGCCAAGGTGAAGTGCTACGGGGCCGATGACGTACGGGAAGGGGTGGCCATCAACCACCATGAGGGAGTGGATGTGTCCATCACGGGAAACTCCACCAACCCCACCCGGTTTCAGCACCCGGTAGCCGGCACGTACAAGAAAGAATGCCAAATGAAGGGTAAAAAATACTTTTCCGTGGCCTCCGGCGGCGGCACGGGACGAACCCTTCATCCTGATAACATGGGCGCCGGCCCCGCCTCCTACGGGATGACCGATACCATGGGCAGAATGCATTCGGACGCTCAGTTCGCCGGCTCCTC